>OGGM01000181.1_pt1 | contig 61780 bp, 58 predicted proteins | sample 1571251 | NCBI WGS metagenome assembly OGGM01 (sample SAMEA2582076, study PRJEB24529) | metagenome | biome: Human gut stool | place: China | collected 2011 | reverse complement strand
GCGTAAATATTACACTTGAACACAAAGAATCTGGTGAACGCTTGTACCTTACTTCTAAAAACAAACGTAACACTCCAGACCGTCTTCAATTGAAGAAATACTCACCAAAACTTCGCAAACACGTTGTGTTTACAGAAGTTAAATAATAGGTCATTACGTTTCAGTAGAAACGAAAAAACCTTGATTTAATGCAATTCTTGAATTTTCGAATTTCAATGTATTGCAATAAAAATCAACCGAATGACTACATTTTTGACTACATTTTTTGTGAAATAAATTAGATGTTCGGATATATAAGAGACACCCTAGTTCAAATGAACTAGGGTGTTTTTTATAAGCTAAATCAATAATTTTCTTATATAGATAAATGAATTATTAGATTAGATCATGAGATGATAAATAGGAAGAACTAACTTCACAACAAAATTAAATGTAGTAACCCCTTCAATTTCTAGAAAATTGATTTTGAACTAATGTAGAAATACTGTAGTATAATGGATTTAAAGAATTCATAGTGAAAAATCAATAAAGTAGGATGGACATATCATGAAAAATTATGAAGATGAAGATTTAAAATTAGATTTAGAAAATTATTTTAAAGAAATTATCCCCCAAAAAGACGTAGAGATTTTTTACTTTAAAGATAAGAAAAAATTTTTAGAACAGTTTAGCCCTTGGCATCAAGATAAAGGTGGCAATCTGATTAATGACTTTATAAAACAAGTTGAGACTTCTAATACAACTGAGGACTTCTCTTGGCTGAAGATTCTACCAGATGACTTAAAAAAAGAAATAGAAAAAGAAGGTAGACATTTAAATATGCGCTACCAAATTCCAACTCATTTTCATGGAGATATAGATACAGCTACTATTTTCCACTGTTTGGAAAATCCTAGAGGATATTTAGGATATTATCAAGATAATCAAATTGATAAAGGTCTTGAGGAAACAAGCCTAAAAGGATATTATGGAAAAACCGAGATTTTGATAGCTGATACTGAAAAAAAGAAAACCATTAAAAATATTAAAAAGATCTTAAAAGGATATAAAGAAAAGGAAATTGATATTAAATCAATTATAGAAAGAAGATATAAATTAAAAAGTATTAAAGACGTCAAAGATATCATTTATAGTAATCAAAGCAATTTAATGAGTGAAATTAAACATATGTTTGATTTAAAATCTAAGTTTGATTTCAAAAACAAGTCTAAAAAAAGTCAAAAAAATCTGTTAGAAAATTATTACTATTTGAGAGAGTATTATTCTCAACTCATTCAGATAAATAAGGTATTAGATTTTATAGAACTGGAAGGAAAGCAAAATGAAATTGAAAAGATCGCTCAACAAATATGTAATTTAGAAATTTATCCTTTTTCATGTGCTCAACCTGATTTAGGTGAAAATGGCATTGGTGAAAAGATTATTCTCAATTCAGACTTATCTAAGTTGGGTGCGTTTATTGTACTGAGAAGAATCTATAAATATTTAAAAAATAAGGAATCACAAAAACCGGTTTTTGTTTTTCGTAAATATGATATAGCATGGGAGAAATTGTTTAGAAAATTATTTAAAGAAGCAATGGGTGAAGACCTTGCTAATAAAGTTATGGAAAAACTAGAAAATAATTTCTTTTACTGTCAGTTACGACCAATAGGAGGAGGAATAACCGATGGAAATGTAATATCAGTTCCAAACTATAGAAAATTTATGGATATGAAAGAGTCCGCCTTTGATGAAATTACAAAATTACTACCTCGAATTGATGTAAAAATAATTGAAAAAGATAGCTTATAGCCAAATGGAAAAATTACATATAAGCAATACGTCTAAAATCAAAAAAGAGCAATATTGCTCTTTTTAATATACGTATAAATTCTCAATCACGGTCTTCTGGAATAAATACATGAATATCAGCTTCATCACTTTGAATCCAATGAATGAATATTCTGCGACCTAATATCTTTTCTTCTATCTTAATTTCTTCAATTTCATAATAAACTTCTTCATTTGCATTAGTACTTTTCTCAAGATATTTTTTCACTTGTTGTTCGAATCTCAACTGTCCAGCATATTCCTTGGAGTTTCGATTTGCTCTAAAATCTTGAGGTGAGATATTGCTTTTATTATTTATACCAAAAAATTGATTGGATTGTGAGTTATTAGTATTACGTTCATCATTTGTAAGTAAATACTTATCAAATGAGTCAGCAATAAAATGACCTCGATCTTTTGTATTCTCACCTGGAATAGATTGGTCATCAGCATTATGACTTCTGTCCTTAACATGGTTAACATTACTTAGAGCTGATACGAAATAATTAGCTTTAGGTTCTTTTCTAAGTATAACCTTCCACATTATTGGGTTATCACGATATATAGGTTTTTGGACTACTCTACAATCCATTTTTACTTTGTCCAAAAATATATAATATTTACCATCTTCAATTGGTAGCATTTTACAATTTTTAAACTCACAATTCCAATTATCAATGTTCAACTCATCACCATATTGGTTATGAGCAATCGATATCAATGTGATATCTGAGTTAATACTATTTGTTGTCATAATTCATTTTCCCCCCTATTATTTATTTTTTATCTTCGTCATTATTGATAGTTTAATATAGCTCACATTAATTCTAAAATATCTTTTTATTTATTATCAAATACTTTTTTTGAATCAATGATTTTTTGGAAAAAATCATATTCAATCTCTGTAAAGTGACAGAATACTTCAGCACACTCAATTAAAATAGGATTTAGTTTTTCTCTTGGGGGCAATCCAACTGAAAATTTAATTTTGTCTCCTTTTTCAAAACGTTCGGTCCAAAAGGCTTCATGAAATGCAACTTCAGACAAATGAACGTAACCAGATGATTTATTGTAAATTTCTTCAATCTCAGGATAATACTTCGACATCCTTTTCTTAAGATTGGCATCAGTCATCTTTCTATTTTGATTATCTTTCATATTCTTAATAGGTGTACCGCTTAATGTCTCTTTAATAAATGTTCTTCTGTCCTCTGATATAAAAGCCGCAAAAACCCTCATAAGGTTATCAAGTTGTGTTCTTACTATAATTCCTGCACAAGTCAGATTTCTTGTTCTTAATAAGTTCATTATTCCATCAATAAATTGAACTCGTCTGTTAAGTGCAGAAATAAAAAATAAATCATCTTCAGTAAGATTTTCACCAATAATACCAGTAGCTATTGACTTTGATTCCTCACGATATTCTCTTAATTTATTGAAATATGTCTCTATTTCATTGAAATATTCATTATTTGTCATTACATTTCCTCCTAATTTATCTTTCTAATATGGATTCAATCATTGGTTCAATCCCATTTTCAATCAAGTTATCTATCTTACGCTGAGCAGAAAAGCGCCCAACTTCATAGGCTACATAGTGTAAAATCTGAGCAGCCACTTCTTTAACATTGAATGAAAATTGTTCCTTTAGAACTCTATAAGAAAGGGTAGCAAAAGAGTCTGCATCTTCAAATCGTTTCAAATATTGCTCGTAGTTAGAATGAATCGTCTGAATGATATAAATCGCATGTCTATCATCTAACTTCATAAAGTTCATTAAGCTTTCGATAAAAACATTACTTTTTTTTATACATACTTGACATAACTCTCTTGGTGGCATTTCATAGATATAGTTTTCTATGTCGTCATCAAAAACACCGTTGCTAATTTTTTCCCATATTGTCTTCTTAAAAGCATCGTCGCTTCGAATTCTCAACCATGCATTTAATGCACTCAACATTTCAGTAGCATCTTGATACCTATAATCAGGTTCTAAATTCGTAGCTTTTTCACTAACAGAACGAAGTGAATGAGAAGAAATATTAGGATACTTAGTCATAACAAAATTAATAATACGTCCCAGCGAATATACATCGCTTCGTTTATCGGCATCTTTTAAAAGCATTAATTGCTCTGGTGCGCAATAAAAGAGTTGACCAAAGGAAGTTGTGTCCATTGTTTGATGAGATGTCAGAGTGTTTAGGTTTTTTCCTAAACCAAAATCAGCAATCTTAATTATCCCATTCACGAAAAAAACATTGGTCGGACTTAAGTCTCTATGCAAAACATCTCTTTGGTGGACAAGAGACATAGTGTGAAGTATCTGGCGTAGTATATTGATTTTGGAATCCCCTGTTAATTCACTTTCTTCAATATAATCAGCCAATGTATAATCAGCTTTTTCCATTGTGTAGGAGTAACTACCACTGTCAAAATCATACACTCTAATAACATTTTCAATATCAGAACAAGATTTGGTTATTTCATACTCTCTCTTAAATCTACTTCTCAAAGCCTCACGTCTAACAGATTCCTCATTTAACTTTTTTAACACCAATCCTGTAGATTTTTGGAAATAAATATCAGCGAAGCCCCCTTTCCCAATCTCAACTAAATCTGCATCAATTTCCACTAGATAAAACTCATCCCCCTTTTTTGAGATTTTTAAAGAATAAACAGAACAAATTTTATCTAATTCATTTATTATTTTCTGCTGCTGCTCTAAAGCATCCACTTCGCTTATCTGACGCTCTGTTAAAAGATATTGTTTGCTGAGTATAAGGTTGAAAAATGAATTGATAATACCTCTAGATGAAAAGTCCAACAGCTTGTCATTCACATATATCCATCTTGTAGGAAAACCATGACCATAACTATCTTGAGTATGGAAATGGGTATTAAAAAAAGAAACTAGCTGAGGTCCTGATTTATAAGTAAACAGCTCCATCTCATCCCCACAGAATATCTTTGCTAGTCTTTTGTAAAAATCTGGATTGATCAATAGCTTGTCCTCCTTATAGATGGTAATTCTTTAATTTAATAAATGTAGGTAGTGACATACAATCTACTTTCTCAATTAGACAGAGGGCGTTGTCTAGAATAGAAAAAATATAAAATCTATCTTGAAATATAGTTACAAAATAGATATCAAATCCCTTCGCTTTTAGATCTCTGTATTCAAATAATGATTTGAAATCATAATTTAACGCGTTTACAATAATATCATCCGGATTATCAGTCTCGAGTATATCAATCAGCTCAAACGAATATGGAAAAAATAATAAAAGGTTTTTCTGTTTTTCAAGCATTTTCAACACTTTTATGATATCTCTTTCAATACCATACTTTCTAATATTTAAGGAGTTTTCCCCTAATTGAGTAAGCTCCGATATATCTCTTGTTCTGAATGCCACATGGATCTGAGTAGCTTTTACTTCACCGAATTTCTTTTTACTTTCATGAATACCAATTATACCGTCACCATCATTGCTAATACCCGGAGAAAACAAATGACTAGCTTGTAATCTAGTGCTAGATGATAATAATTTAAAATCTATTTCATAATTTTTTGATATTGCATCACATTGACCATTATTCTCATTTAACGGTTTAGAGAAAAGAGATTGTCCTTTTTCTTTAAAATGATATGACTTATTAAGTAGCTCTAGCAAATAGTTCTCATAATTACAATCAGGTTCTCCGTCAACAAAATTTTTAATAATAGTAGCTGGTGGCAGCAGTTTAAATTTTATTCGTGGATCAATATTAGGGTTTAAATTTTCTTCCATAGTAATTCCTCTATGTTATTATAACATTAATATGTCAAGATTTAGATTTTTGGTAATAATAAACAATTATTTCTAATTAATCGATTATCGTTGTTTTAAAACTTATTAATAACAAAACTAATAGAATCTTATGAAACAAACTTAATATATTAGATCGCACGAGAGATATCCTAGTCATATTAATCAGTATGATCTTTTGGTTAGCATTTCATACACTTTATATTGAATGGCAGCGACATCTTAACTATTTTTTTAGACTTTTTTTATTTGCTATGATATAATATATATTAACCTATTCAATGTATGTATTTATCTATATAACTAGAAAGGGATAATTATGCCTGAAACAAATAAATATCAGTATTGTATGTACAACAATGAAGTGCTTGAACTTCACGTACTAGAAGAGGAATTTTATAAAAACAAACAAGAAACAAGAAACAAATACAGAGGTCAGCTACTATGTCCTGGCTGTCAACAAGTCCGATTATCTATAAAAGATAATAGTAATGGGATTTATCTTGCTGCTTATCCAAACTCTCATCATTCTGAAAACTGCGAGTATTTACTTAATTCTGCAACTAAACGAGAATTAAAAGTATTCTATGATCAAATTTCTCCTGATAGAGCTGAAAAAATGTTAGAACATATTTTAGAAGACAGAGTAGCTGTGGTAAATCTACCTCAAAATCAATATACTGATGATGTTGTTGATGGAGGTGATGATGAAAAATACGAATTGACAAATGGAAATGGTACTAGAAAATACTTGCCTAGAAGGTCATTACAGTTACGAAAAATGGAAGAATCTGATCATCTTGTAATGTATTATGGAGAATGCAGATTGTTTATAGCGCAAGGTAAGTGGGACAACTTCTATCTGAGAATTTTTCGTAATGATGAAACTACCAATTTTCTATGTAGTCTAAAAATTCCAATAAATGTTTTCAATTACTTATCAGATGAAATTAATTTTATTCCTTGTGAAAAAGATTTAGACATAAATAACTCTATGGAAAATTCCGTTCTTGCAAGAATAGCTTTTATCTCTACAATTGAGAAAAAATCGTCATTTTTTAATGGGAAAATAACCCATTCTAAGCTATTAAAGGTAATTCAACTATAAATTTAACTTCTTCATGAAATCCTGTAGCAACTATTCTTATAGTTGCTATTTTTTTGATATAAATAGCAATAATATGAAGTATCTAAGTATGGTATAATAGTAACAAAAAAACAGTTATTGTTAGCTTTTTATCTGCTATCAATTTAATATCAGTTTTTAATTCAAAACGGAGAAATTAAATGACTTTTGATAATTTAGTACATCAGATTAATGAACTTGCTGAAACTCAAAGAGACCGGGGGACATATTTTGAGTATTTAGCACGTGCCTATTTTCAAAATGAACCAACATACCAGAATGAGTTTAAGAATGTATGGATGCTAGCAGATGTTCCAGAGGAATTTGGAATACCTAAAGTTGATCTTGGAGTAGATTTAGTTGCTGAAAAGTATACTGGTGAATTAGTAGCGATTCAGGCAAAATTCTATAATCATAGTATCCAAAAGTCTAATATTGATTCTTTTTTAGGGGAGCTTGGAAAAGACTATTACGAATCAGGTATTATCGTTGCTTCTACTGATAAATGGGGCAAAAACGCTGAAAAAGCTCTAGCAGATCGTAGTGATGTTATTCGTATTGGTCTTTCAGATCTTAGAAATTCTCAGATTGATTGGTCAAAATTCTCCTTTGAATCACCAGAAGTAGTCACTGTTAAAGCTAAAAAGAAATTAAGATATTATCAAGAGAGTGCGATTCAGTCTGCATTGAATCATTTTAGAGAAAATGATCGTGGACAACTTATAATGGCTCCAGGAACAGGTAAGACTTTTACAAGTTTAAAAATTGCCGAAGCAATGGCAAGAGAGGCGTCTAAAGAACAATATACGATTCTTTATTTGGTGCCTAGTATTCAGCTTCTTACTCAGACTTTAAGAGGTTGGAATAATGATACAGAAATGACCATGTCTTCGATGGCAGTTACTAGCGATAGAAACGCAAGTCGTGGTAGTGTCAAGCAAGATGAGTCCAATATAGCTATCAAGGCTAGTGATATTGGTTATCCAGCAACAACTTCTTCAAAAAAGGTTGTTGAGAACTATCTAGAATTAATGACAAGACCCAAAAAAGAACTATTAGTTGTTTTTGGAACTTACCAGTCAATTGAAGTTCTTGGAAAAGCTCAAAAGGACGGTTTCCCAGAATTTGATTTGATTATTGCAGATGAAGCTCACCGAACTACAGGAGCAAAAGCTTTAGGAGATGAAGCATCTTCATTTACAAAAGTACATAGTAATCTAAATGTCAAAGGGACTAAGCGTCTTTACCAAACAGCAACACCAAAATTATATGGTAGTGATGCCAAGAAAAAAGCAGAAGAAAATTCAATTGTCATCTCTAGTATGGATGATGAAACCCTATACGGTAGCGTATTCTATCGTTTAGGGTTTGGAGATGCTATTAGTCACGATATCCTAACTGATTATAAACTGATGGTTTTGGCAGTTGATGAAACAGTTGTTCAAAAAGACATGCAAAAATCTCTTGCTGATTCCGAAAATGGACTGAATATTGATGATGTGGGGCGTATCATTGGTGTATGGAATGGAATGATTAAGCGAGAAAGTTTTTCGGATAAAGTTTCTGGAGAACCAATGCAAAGAGCAATAGCCTTCTCACGAACCATTGAAGATAGCAAACGCTTATCACAACAATTTGAGAATGTTGTTAATGACTATCTAAATAGTGATGAAGGTTATTCTGTAAATGTTCGTCATGTCGATGGCAGTATGAACGCCCTTGAAAAAAATGAAGCATTAGATTGGTTAGCAAGTGACGATTTACCAGAAGATTCAGCACGTATTTTATCAAATGTTCGCTTCCTAACAGAAGGAATTGATGTCCCTAACCTAGATGCCATTATCTTCCTTTCACCTCGCAAATCACAGGTAGATATCGTTCAAGCTGTCGGTCGAATTATACGAAAATTTGAAGGTAAAGATTATGGCTACATTATTTTACCTATTGTAGTTCCTGAGGGTGAAACGCCAGAAACAATTTTAGACAATAATAAAACATACGATGTTATCTGGCAGGTGTTAAACGCTTTGCGTTCAGTTGATGAACGCTTTGAAGCAACTATTAATAAACTGGAATTAAACAAACAGAAGCCTAAAAATATCCAAGTTATTGGAGTGGGTGCGGCACCAGACGATCCTAATTTTAATGATGGTTATGTGAAAGAACCGACAGTTGCTTATCAGACAGAATTAGAACTAGACTGGGAAGCTGTCGAAGGGGCAATCTATGGTAAAATTGTCCAAAAGGTCGGCGATAGACGTTATCTAGAAGATTGGTCTAAAGATGTTGCTGATATTGCTAGACGTCACATTCAAGGAATTGAGTTCATCTTAGAACAAAATCCTGATAGTAAATCTGCTTTTGACAAATTCCTTCATAGCTTACAACACAATATCAATGAATCGATTGACCAAAATCAAGCGATTGAGATGTTGGCGCAACACTTAATCACTTTACCAATTTTTGATGCACTTTTTGGAGATTACAGTTTTGTTAAGAATAATCCAGTAAGTTCTGCCATGGAACAAATTGTAGAAGAATTATCACAATTTGGTTTTGAGAAAGAGCAGAAAGAGTTGCAACCATTTTATGACTCAGTTCGCCTACGTGCAGAGGGAATTGACAACGCTCAAGCTAAGCAGAAAATCATTATTACTTTATACGATAAATTCTTTTCTACTGGTTTCAAATCAACCACAGAAAGATTAGGTATTGTCTTTACTCCCGTAGAAGTGGTAGATTTTATTGTCAAATCAGTAGATGTAGTATTGAGAAAGCACTTCGGTAAAACTTTAGCAAGTGAAAATATTCATATTTTAGATCCATTTACTGGAACAGGAACATTTATAACTAGAACATTGCATTACTTGAAATCACTAATGGATAGTGGTGAAATTACCTTTGACGATATTCTAAGAAAATATACACAAGAACTTCATGCTAATGAAATTGTTCTTTTAAGCTATTACATTGCTGCTATTAATATCGAAGCTGTCTTTGATGAAATTAATGGTGATGAACCGTATACACCATTTGAAGGGATTGTCTTAACTGATACTTTTGAATCAACAGAAACAGAAGATACGCTTGATGACTCCTTCTTTGGTACAAATGATAAACGTCTAAAACGCCAGCAAGAAAAACCAATTACTGCCATCATTGGTAATCCACCATATTCGATTGGACAAAATAGTCAAAATGATAATAATCAGAATGTATCATATCCAAAATTAGATACACGATTAGCAGAAACTTATGTGGCTAAATCGAATGCCGGACTTACAAAAGGATTATACGATTCTTATGTAAAAGCATTTCGTTGGGCATCAGACCGACTTGCAAATCAAGGTGTGATCGGATTTGTAACTAATGGAGGGTATCTGAATTCAAATTCAACTGATGGTCTTAGAGCTGGTCTATATGAAGATTTTAATCATCTTTATATTTTCAATATGAGAGGAAATGCTCTTGGACTTGGTGAAATTCGTAAGAAAGAAGGAGGAAATGTGTTTGGTGCTGGAACCCGAACATCTGTTGCAATTTCAATTCTTGTAAAAGATGGCTCAGATACTCACGAACTTCACTATTATGATATCGGTGATTATTTATCACAAAAGGATAAGTTGAAAATTATCGAAAACTTCACTGATATATCATCCATTGATTGGGCAACTATTATTCCAGACGAAAATAATGATTGGCTTAATCAAAGAGATCCGAATTATCAGAAATATGCTAGTTTAGCAGGAGAGTCTACTTCTGTGTTCAATAATAATTCAATGGGGATATTGACTAGTAGGGATGCTTGGGTCTATGGCTATTCAAAAGAGAAAGTAGCTCAAAATACAGAAAGACTTGTTCAAAATTATAATAATGAGTTGAAACGTTTGAAGAATATTCCAGTTAATGAACGAAAGGATTTGCTGAATAGAAAATCTAATCACATCAACTGGTCACGTAAACTTGAAAGATTTGCTGTAAATGATATTGAACTAGAATTCCATCAAAGTCATTTAAAACTCAGCCTTTATAGACCGTTTACCAAGAAATGGGTCTATCATGATAAGGCACTTAATGAAGAAGCCCGTCTCTACTACAATAAATTCGGTCAGAATAATCTTGTCATCAATACAACAGGTCGGGGGGCTACACGAGATTTCTCACCGTTGGTAGTTGATTGTATCCCGAGTAATGATTTTATGGAAAAGGGTCAAGGTTTTATGCGTTATGACAACGAGGTAGATGAAACTTCATTGTTCCAGAATAATGATAATTTGAATCAAGAATTTGCTGATAAGCTAGGATTAAATTTGGATGACACCTTTTCTTATGTCTATGGGTTACTCAACTCTAAAGAATATCAAGAAAAGTATGCTAACGATTTGAAAAAAGACCTCGCAAGAATTCCTATTTCACAAAATAAAGAGAGATATGTTGAAGTTGGTAAAGCTTTAATGGATCTACATCTCAACTATGAAGAGGTCCCTGTTTATGATGGAGTTGAAATTACACCTCTTGTTAATCCAAGCTATAAAGTAACCAAGATGAGATTCGCTAAGAAACGTGATGAAAATGGTAAATCAGTGAATGATTTATCTACAATCATATTTAACAGCGATATCACTATAAGTAATATTCCCGAAAAGGCCTATGAATATGTTGTGAATGGGCGCTCTGCTATTGAATGGATAATAGATCAGTATCAGGTTAAAACTGATAAAAAATCAGGAATTACAGATGACCCAAACGACTATAGTGAAGATGAAAAATATATTTTCAATTTACTATTGAGAATCATCAATGTATCTGTACAAACGGTTGATCTAATTAATAGTTTGCCTAAATTTGAGGTGGAGGAGTAAAATCATGGATTTCTTCTTATTTGATAAAGATAAAACAAAAGAGAGTGTTATAGAATATCATTATTTGTCACATTCCAAAAATTATGCTGTAGAACAAACTGATAGCGGCATGAAATTTTATGATTCTAATGGTATCCTTGAAAATAATGAATTAAAAGATGATTCACAAGAAAAATTCAAAGAGAGCGACTTTAAGCGGCTAATTAATGAAAAAATCCAAAAAACGATTTATGGTGAAAAATATTCTAATATTGTTTGCTTAGTTGGCGCAGGTGCTTCAGTTACACCAGATCTCAACCTTAATTATGGGAAAACAGTAAAGATGATAGCTGATGACATATTTGAGAAATTAAATGAAAGTGATGACTTTTATACATTGCAAGAATTATCGGAGAAATGTAAATATAGAAAAGGAGATATATTATCTAAAGAAGAAACGGGTACAACAGACCAAATAAAATTAGATGGTAGTTTTAATCTGGAAGATTTTTTGTCTACACTCTTACATTATCGCCCGTATGTACCTGACAATGAAAAAGAAAAATTAAATAAAACTATTGAGAAGATTTTATTATTGATTAAGGAGAACACAAATTATTCATACAATGAAAATGATTTAAAACATGGAGAATTTTTAAACACTTTATCTAGATTATCGGGAAAAGATGGAAATAAATTTTCAGTCATTACAACAAATTATGACGTTTTAATAGAGCAGGCTGCTGCTAAACACAATTTTGTTGTTTTCGATGGTTTCAATTTCACCGCAGAGCCAACATTTGAGAGTGATATGTTTGAGTGGAATCTTGTAAAAGAGGTTCAGAACATCAATACCAGAGAAGTCGAATTCAAAAAGAAGACATTTAACCTTGTGAAAATTCACGGTTCACTCACGTGGGAAAAAAATGGTGATAAAATCTATCGAAAAGATAAAGATAGTATCACTGACACTAATAAAATGGTTATGGTTTTTCCTAGTTCAGATAAGTTTGCACAAAGCTATCAAGAACCTTATTTCGAGTTATTCACAAAATTTCAAGATCTTATGAAGCGACCCAATACTCTGCTTATTTCGGTAGGATTTAGCTTTGCTGATGTACATATCTCAAAAATGATTACTCAGGCTTTAAAAAATAATACAAGTCTAAAGCTATTAGTCACAGATTTTAATATTTCCCCTAATAGAGTATGGGATAATGTATCTAAACAATATATAGAGATTAATAATGGAAACTCTAATTTTAATCAAAATTGGGAAGTTCTTATTAAATTAATGAATCAAGGCTATTCAATTTCATTTCTAAAAACAACTATGAACAGCGATTTAGATGATTATTTGAGTGGAAGGTACTTAAATGATGACAATTGACAGTTTTTATAGTATAGCTGATAAAAGTAATTACTATCTTGGAATGATTTCTCAGGTAAATCGTTCATACTCAACAATTCAAATTGAGAACTTATCTTTATTCTCATATAGGAAGTTAAAGAAAGATATACTTTCACCCAATACGATTAATTACTATGCTTTAATTGATTCAAGCAATGGTTTATTCTTCGGAGAAATATTTCAATCTAAGGTCCCGAATTCAGATAGTGTTCATGAGATGTTAACAAATGGTCAGCAGGAAAAAATATTTCCGGAAATAAGCATTGACATACTGGGATATATACCACTTGGTGAAAATTATTTTAAATTGAATGGAACAAAGACAGTGGGTATCACTGATAAGGTATATATCGCTAATGAAAAGGCTGTGGAGCTTTTTATTCAATCAATAGAGGTCGAACCTGGTATTGAAAAACAGTTATCATCTTTTGCTAATCTTGCTTTTGGTCCACAGGATTACTCTGTTAAATTACAGCCTAAAACATTATTTAATAGACACTTAATGACAGTTGGTACTACAAATAGTGGAAAATCTACATCAGCTTTGAGTATATTGGATAAACTTGTTAATGATGGTATAAGGACTTTAATAATAGATCCAACAGGGGAGTATTCAGACTCATTTACAGACGATGAAGTAGATAAATACATACTTGGACAAACTGCTTTCTTACCTTTATCACAAATATCAATTAATCAATGGTCAATTCTATTTGAGACAAATGATGGGACACAACCAGCCGTATTGGCCGAAGCTATACGTTCTTTACGTTTCCAATATAAAAATAAAATTGATGGAATATATTATAAAGTAGGAAAATCTGTTAGTGATGTAGAAGCAGATCTTTCAAGTCTGACGGACGAGGATAAAAATTTTAATATAAAATTTTTATCCGCACAAATAGCAGTTGAAACAACTAAACAAAATAAAAAGGGAAAATTTGAGTCGGATTTATTCAACTTCAATGTGAACCAGTACCTCATTCAAAAGGTCAATTATAAGTTGAATAACACATCGCTTGTAAATTTTTTTACTTCTGATGGTCAAAGTTTTATTGATATTATCGATTCATTTTCAGCAGGAAAAACTAAAAAATCATTATATATAGATGTTTCTCAAATTGGAACAACTGATGGTATTGGTGGGATGATTATTGACCTCGTTTCAAATCATTTAGTAAATTTAAGTTCGGAATTAATTAAACCATTTGTTATGTTTATTGATGAAGTTCATAGATATACAAAAGCTGTTAATAATGAGGGATATACATTTTACACGGGATTAAATAGTATTGCTCGCGAGGGTAGAAAGAAAGGCATATTTCTATTTTTGACAACTCAGAATCCAAATGATGTTGATAAAATATTGTTAGGGCAAGTTGGCACTTTATTAGTTCATAGGCTAACTTCTCCAGATGAAATAAAAGCTATTCAAAACCATCTTATGGAGAATCAAATTAATCAAATTAAAAAGTTAAATACCGGTGAAGCAGTCCTGACTAGTATTAATTTACTTAAAAATTTATATATAAAAGTTGAAAGGTGCAATCGTCCTCATCATAATGATACACCTAGTCTTGGAGAGCGGATTAAATCCAATAAATAACTATATGTCTTTTATACAGTCATCTCATACAAAACAATCCATGTAATAAGAGTTTCGATTGAATTAGACTATTTTCTAAAACTTTGATACAAACAAATACCTACTGAAGTATAGCGCTTCAGTAGGTATTTGTTTGTACATAAAACGTTTATTATATTTAAAATCTGACATAGGGGGCAATGTGCTCCAAGCTGTTTTTTAAGTTCACCTTTTTATGGCATACTACTATTATATATTAAAAAATGAAAGAGCCATCAGAGTCATCGTTCAGATGGCTCTTTTTTTTTTGCCCAAAAAAGGAGAGTAGTATAATGCGAAATAAACAAATCATTTGTCCAATATATGTAAAAATATTAGGTAAGTATTTGAGAGAGGAAATGAAAAAGAAGGGGTTGAAACAAGATGAAGTAGGTCTAACATGCGGTCAGGATGATATTAAAATGATCAGTAGTACTACGATTAGAGAAATTTTAAAAGGGAATCGAAATATGACTAGTGAAGTAGCAGATGCATTTCAAGAAAGCTTGGGAATTAATATACCTAAAAATCTTTTTTTCCCAAACGAAGAGTTTTGTACAAGACTTATTTCAGAAATTTTAGAAGCTGTAAAAACAGATTCACATTTTGAAAATTCATTGCTCCGACTACAACTACTTAAATTTTTGAACAGGAGATATGGAAATAATGAAGTTAAATTTGAAAATTTTGAAAAACATATTATTGACAAATTTATCGTAAGTTTGTTAGATCTTTTTCCAACGTTTCCAGTTGAAGAAACATCCTATGAAATTTCAGAGAAAATCTGCGACTGGCTTAGTGAATTAGCTTGTTTATTATCACAATAATGTTTTTTAAACCGTCAAAAAATTTGACGGTCTATCAATAATCTCTTTGATAAACTGTAGTTATCTTAGCTAAGAAAAAATAAAGGAGGTACGTTTATGCGTACAAATAATCGTAAAAGTGGCTATTCTGCTACAACTGCAAAACAATATGTCGATCCAAAACAAGCAATTCATTGCTTGAGTACTGAATTTGAAGAACAAATCAAATTTGAAGACGGTCAACCAACTGGAGAGATTATTGGACACAAAGCATGGTTTTCTCAAAAAGGGTTGCCTCCTTTCCAGGTTAAATTTGAATCTGAGGTTGATCTTCCATCTTATTTAGCTATGGTTGATTTTGATAATCTAGAGGCTTGCGAAGTTGGCTATAATGTCTATTTTCGTGCAAATGGCATCAAAGAGGTCAAGTAATGACTGGCAATGAAATTGCACAATATTTACTCCAAGCCCTGAATATGGGGCTTGGAAGTATTATGCAGGGAGAATCTAGCTACACGAATAGTTTTCATATTAATATAATGAATGATGGTTTTCTATTTATCCCAAGATTACCATCCGGATACATTATCGATGACGAACTCTATCAGAAGATTTTTTTGATTGCTAATGCTGCTCTCTATCCAAAATACACGGTTCTCAAACAGAACTCTGCTTACTTTCTTGCTCTTGAAACGGATGATATTCATGTACAACGAGGTTTATTTTTCCCCTGGAAGGAAGGGATCTCTGAAAGACTTGTAATTTCAGATTTAGATCAGTTTGTTTTGAAGCAAGAAAATAACACAGTACCAATAATGAAAAATCTAACTCTAGATTTTAACAAAGTAACTTCTATAGCAATCGCAGGAAATAGTGGTTCAGGAAAGTCTTACGCGCTGACTTACTTTCTGAGTTTATTGAAAAACTTTTCCGATTTAATCATTGTTGATCCTAAATTTGATACGCCATCAAGGTGGGCCCGTGAAAATAGGATTGCAGTCATTCATCCTCAGCGCAATCGTTCAAAGTCAGATTTTGTATCGGAGATAAATGAAAATCTAAGCTCATGTTTGAATCTTATCCAAGAACGTCAAGAAATTCTCTATGATAATTCAGAACAAGAGTTTAAACATTTAACTATTGTAATAGACGAAGTTCTCGCGCTTTCTGAAGGTGTCAATAAAACGATAAAAGAATCTTTCTTTTCACTACTATCCCAAGTTGCACTTCTCGGACGAGCGACCAGAGTACATCTTTTATTAGTTAGTCAGCGTTTTGATCATAACACAATCCCAGTTTCTGTTCGTGAGCAATTAAACGTACTAATCCAGATTGGGAACATCAATAAGAAGACAACACAATTTCTGTTCCCAGACTTTGATCCAGAGGGCATTGTTATCCCTATTGGGAAAGGTACAGGCTTAATTCAAATTATTGATAATGAGCATCCTTATCAGGTGCTACCTTTACTGTGCCCAACGTATTTTACTAAAAAAGGAATTTTATAATGCAAAAGGCTTTTTATCAAAAGACATTTAACATAATACGATATTTGTCTATTTATGCAATTCTCAGTATCGTCTTAAGTTTCACTTTCCACATCTTGATTTTTTTGCTTAACAATGAAATTTTTTCCAAAAGAGTTACAATAATCCAAAGTAAGCTACATTTGATTTCTATGCTATTATTATTAATCGGTATTTTACTGTTTATTCTACTTTCAAATTTATTAATAATTGAGCTGATAGATAGGTATAAAACAGATAAAATATCTAATTATATTGAATCAGTGAAACAAACTATGAGATTACGTTATTTTTTAATACAACACGAAGCTTCATCACCTTCTGCAAATAGTTTTCAAAGAAATCAAATTTTACGAGATTTCAATAAATCACTCTCAAATTGTATTGTTGATGTACGAAATGAGAGTGTCATAGTTGCTCTAAAATATCCTGCATCTCAGCAATCACAGCAAATTTTTAGAAATATGGAATCACATGTTAAGGAAGAAATCTCGAATTACAATCCTAAATTCTATTTTTCATCTCCAGAGAGAATTGGAAATAGACTGTTTTACAAAGGTTCAAAAAGATAAGGAAAATGGAGTGTTTGACTCACGGAGTGAAAGTCAAATACACTCTATTTTCCAAAAATTTTTATTCCTATTGGGGCTACCTACTACGACGCCCCAATACGGTAGTAATCAATAATCAAAAGGTTTGGTTGTTGCATTTAAATATTAGTAACAGGGAAAAATGATGTTAAGCTACAAATCATCTAACAAATATTCCTCACTATTGAATAAAGGGAGTCCACATATACCGAAAATCATCTATCGAAAATTTTTAAATTAGTAATTTAAGAGGTAAAAAATCATGGTAAAAAATCGACGTTCAAATAAATGGACGTTCATAATGTATCGAGATAGTGCTCCATCAGATTATTTGGATATTCTTGATGGTACACAAGTTCCTTATGCGCTAAGTCCATGGCATGATAAAGATGTTAACAAAGAAACAGGAGAACTGAAAAAGCCTCACAAACATGGTGTTTTATTCTTTGATTCTCTAAAAAGTTACTCACAAGTTTCTGAATTGTTGACTGAAAAACTACATACTCCTTCACATGTTGAAATTGTCATGTCTGCTTCAGGATTGTATAATTACTTCACTCACGCTGAGAATCCAGAAAAAACTAAGTACGATCCTAATGATATTGAATCAGGTTGTGGATTTAATCGCAAGAAATTTTTACTAGAAAATGATTATGAGTCTCTATTAGCCTACGCCCTTGATATTATCGATACAATGGGATTCACTGAATTTGGTAGTTTGGTGAGTTATGCTCGTAAAAATGACCCTGATCTACTTCGTCTGATTATACAAAAAACTTACTTCTTCTCTAGACTGCTTGACTCTATGAGATATAGCAAGAGAGAAGAACAATATAAAGATCTAGAAAAGAGTAAGTTGCTCATGCAGCCTAAAAAAAATAATAAAAAAAGAGATGGAGATCTGGATCGATGACTTCTAGTGAATTAACGAAATTAATTCAGATTGAGAGATTATTAATTTCTTTGACAACGTTGGCTCAGAGTCATAATCATGAAAATAAGCATTACAATATTCTCACTCAAAAAGAATTACTTTCGCTTTTTAAGATTTCCCCAAACACTTTAAAATCTTGGGAAAATACAGGACTCAAAAGACTTGAGCCACCCATTGAAGGAACTCGAACAGTCTATTATAAGATGAATGATGTAATAGATTATTTGACTCCATAATATTTAAAATGTGCTAAAATAGTAATATCACATGAAATATGTGAGGTTGTTATTTTAGCCTTTTATATATCCGTACGTGAAAGGCTACTATGCAGAAAGAAACTATCATTCACAATAATCGAAAAGTCATTAAAACTACCAAGAGTAATGGAACTATTAGCTATACGCAACGTGGTGTGTATATTGGTGTAGATGTTAAGACTGGGAAAAAAGTTACATCATCTATAACCGCTAAAACTCTAAAAAGTCTAGATAGAAAAATCATTCAAGCTCGGATTGATTTTGAAGCGAAGGGATCAACTATAAAACAGACCTTGTCGATTAATAGCTTCGAAGAATTAGCAGAAGCCTGGTTTGTCAGTTTTGTGACTTGGGTGACTTCTCAGAATACGATCAACCGAGTTCGAAGCTATCTTGATACCTATCTTATCCCTAAGTTTGGAGAATATAAGCCTGAAGAGATAAAATCTGCTGATATTCAGATTTGGGTTAACGAGCTAGCTCTACAATCTAAAAAGTCTGTTGAATCTGGTGTTAAAAAATCTAAAAAAGGGCATGCAAAAGATTTCGGTGCAGTTATCTATAAGCTTAGTGATATTTTCGATTATGGGATCACGAATTTTGAACTTTCTCATAATCCAGCTAGGACAGTAAAAATCCCTCCAAAACCGAAGGTAGTAAAGGAGAGAATCATGGTATTGCATGGAGATGACTTAGCTATTTGGCTGAACTATCTTGATACTCTTCCTGATACTCGAGCAAATCGAAGATTTAAGGTTATATGCGACACACTATTAGCTTCTGCACTTCGAATCAACGAGCTTCTAGCTTTGACGATCAATGATTTAGATTTTGATGCTAATGAAATTATCGTCAATAAAACACTAATGTGGAAAACTGGAAATAAGAAACTTGGAATTAAGGGCGAAATTGTTTGTAAGAACAGTGCCAAAACGGATGCTGGTAACAGAAGAGTTGCAGTCCCGAGACAAGTCTTAGATGACTTGAAAGCTTTTCATGCTGAGATGAGTGATTATTTTGTGAGTCACGATTTACCAACTGTAGACTTAATTTTCCCTACAATTTACGGGAACTATATGTGTGACAGAAATGAACGTGCAACGCTTAAAAAGCGTTTAACCGAGTTAGGACTACCAAACTATGGTTTTCACCTTTTCCGCCATACACATGCTTCTTTAATGCTGAATGCTGGTGCAAACTGGAAAGAGCTCCAGATAAGAATGGGCCATAAGTCGATTAAAACGACAATGGATACTTATGCTGAATTGGCACCGAAAAAGAAGGCAGAAGCAGTTGAAATCTATCTCAAAGAAATTGCAAAATTGACAGCATAGCAAAATGACTACATTTATGACTACATTTTCTAAAGAACAATCTAAAAACGTTGATATGACGGCGTTTAAAGAGTGCTAAAATACTATTAACAACCTTTACAGAAGTTAAATAATTGAGTTTAAAAAGTCGTTGAAAATCAATTTCAACGACTTTTTTCTTTTTGCCAAATGCAGTATATTTCAGTTCAATCACTACCTTTTTTGGATAAATTTCAATGACTATACTCGCTACATTATGGAAAGAACATGAAAAATTATGACTTTCCGATAAAGAATCTTTCTCTGAAAATTTGGAATATAAAGTGATGAATAAGCAAAAACAACCGGAAAAGAATCAGTTCCCAACTAGTTCTTCTCTGGTTGTTTTTTCATACTAACGATTTTTCCGACTTAATTGATAAGAGTACATCATAGGGATAAACACAATGGCGAGGATGACCAGCACCAGTACATAAGAAAGAGCGAATTGAAGGCCTGCTTCAAGAAGAAGGATCAAGCCACCAAGCACCCACAACTTCCCTGCCAAGCGATGGGTTTTGTGCCAGTTATCTTCGTTCTGTAAGGTCCAAGGCAGACGGATTCCAACCGTGTGATTCACTTTTAGCTTAGGCATGTAATTGCCCATGATTACAAAGATGAGCCCTAGCAAAGCCGAAACAAAAACAGATGGATTGGTAGTAGATCCTAGCGCCTTGCTATAGATGAGATAGGAGGTACTGAAGGAAACGATTGGGGTCAACCAGTAAATCGCTCTGATCATTTTTTCATTCATAGCGCTATTCTTAGAATCGCGACCGATCATAAAGATCACAAACAGATGCACCATGAGATCGAAAATAGGAAGACCAAACACAACCAGGGATTTCGATTGGAAGTTATTGGCCTGGCCAGCAAAATTGAAGTGAATCGGGATTTGGTTAGGCAATTGCGACCAAATCATCAGCCCCCAAAGCATGGGGAAAAGGATCACCATAGAAGTTAATAGCAATAGTTTTTTATTCGTTTTCATCAGTAGAGTCTCCTTTCAAATCAACGAGCCAGACCATTAAATCCTCCAAGACAGAAGTATTGAGTTCATAGTAGATAAAATTCTTCTCTTTTTCCTCTCGAATTAAATCTGCCTGCTTGAGGAGGCTTAAATGATGGGAAATGGTCGCTCCTGCCACATCAAAGTGGCCAGCGATATCGCCAGCGGATAATTTCCCTGCCTTTAGCAGCTCTAAGAGACTTCTTCTTATCGGATTCGATAAAGCTTTAAATGTTTGCGCAAAATTCATTCTCTATCTTCTCCAATCTATTTAGAATTCTTTCTAAATAGATTCTAGTACTTCCAGATAGATTTGTCAACTCTATTTTGAAAAAAATCTAAATAGTTTCTGTTGTAAAAAAAATATCAGACCTAAGACCGATTCTTATAAACAGCGTCTTTTCTTAAGTTTTCTTTAAGAAATCAACCTTATAATAAAACCATCAAATGAAGACCTCCTAACTTTGTTTGATAGAAAATCCTAAACTTTTTCATAATAATCTCCCTATAAGAGCCACCAAAACCGGTGGCTTTTTCTACGTACCTTTACGAGCATCAGCGAGTTTAGGTACGTTGACGCAGTTCGAACGACAGTGAGAACTACGTTCCTTATAATGCTTAATGAGGTGAACTCAGTGAGAACTACGTTCCTTATTCCTTTAGCGAACGTTAGTGAGCTTAGGTACATTGATGCAGTTTAAGCAGAGCGGAAACTACATACTTTAAAAAGAAAAAGTTATTATAAATAAAAACACAGCTTATTTGTGATGCTAGCTAATACATTTTATCGGACTTAAGACCGATTCTCATACACAGCGCCTTTTCTTAAGATTTCTTTAAGCAAACCGCCTTATAATAAAACCATCAAATAAAGACCTCCTAACTTTGTTTGATAGAAAATCCTGAACTTTTTCATAATAATCTCCCTATAAGAGCCACCAAAACCGGTGGCTTTTTCTATGGGAGTGAGAACTACGGTCCTTACCCTTCATTTGTACTAATACTCCAATTTATGCTCGATCTATGTTATAATGAAGAGAATTTTTGTCTGAGGAGGATTTATGAAAAAAACACATTCTATGCTATTCATCCCGGGCATCATTATGCTTGGGATTGTTTTACGAACACCATTTACTACGCTTCCGACGGTCTTGTCTGACATCGCAGCTGGTTTGGGGGTTGATGTGAGCTCTCTGGGACTATTGACCAGCTTGCCACTTCTCACCTTTGCCATTTTCTCTCCTTTTGCGATTCAATTTGCTAAAAAGTTGGGGATTGAGCGCCTCTTTTTCCTAGTTTTGATTGCGATTACGATCGGATCTGCCATTCGGATTATCAACCTCCCCTTCCTCTATCTGGGAACCATCTTGATTGGAGCTGGTATCGCCTTTCTCAATGTGCTGCTTCCAAGCCTGATTCAGGCGAACAGACCCCGCCAACTAGGCATTCTGACCACTTTGTACATCACTTCTATGGGGATGTCCACAGCGATCGCCTCTTCTGTGGCCGTTCCGATCACCAAAGCCACTTCTTGGCAAGGTTTGGTCAACATCTTGACAGCCTTATGTGCTCTTGCTTTGGTCATCTGGATTCCTAACCTTCGCTACAACCACCATCTAAAAAAGACGGCTACTACAGAATCTAGTAGCAAGTGGTATACCAATAAATATGTCTGGGCTATCATGATTTTTGGAGGCTTGCAGTCACTGCTTTTCTACACAAGTATGACCTGGCTTCCGACCATGGCTGTTCAAGCTGGCCTTTCAAAGGTTGAATCTGGACTACTGGCTTCAGTATTTACCTTGATCAGTCTCCCATTCTCCTTGACGATCCCAAGTTTAACGACACGATTATCCGATCGCAATCGACGCTTGATGCTGACGATTGTTGTCGGAGCAGGGATTCTGGGGGTAGCCATGCTCTTAATCCCGACCAGCAACTTCTTCTACTGGTTGGTATTAAATGCCCTGATTGGAAGTTCCGTTAGTTCGCTCTTCCCTTACCTCATGGTCGCTTTCTCCATGAAATCCAGCACACCTGAAAAAACAGCTCAACTTTCTGGACTTGCCCAAACCGGAGGCTACGTTTTTGCAGCCTTTGGTCCCATCCTCTTCGGCTACAGCAAATCTCTCTTCCACTCTTGGACACCAGCTATCATCATGCTACTGGTCTTAACCATTATCATGGCCATTGCTCTTTATCAGGTGGAAAAAGTCGATCATATTTTATAACCATTGTCCGGCTAGAAGATTCGTCTTCTGGCCTTTTTTGTGCACTTTTATTGTGAATTCAAGCACACAAAAAAAGAACTAAGCTCTAGGCCTAGTTCAATAGTTTTATTATCCGTTAAATGAGATATGTACGTGGTCGTTGTGGTTTGCTGTATCTCCACCACGGTCTGGCATTTGGTTCCATGTATTAGCTGGTCCGTAAATGTTGTTTACTGGCATGTAGAATTGTTGTTTCCAAATAATATATGAGATACCTGCACGGTCCATGTTGTCAATCGCATACTGTGCAACTTGATCTCCAAGCTCTGAATTTGTTGGAACCATCACGTCTACTGCAAGTCCTTTACCATGGTCTTCTGGATCCCCTTCACGGTAACCACCGATGTTTGTGATACCGAATTTCGCTGCAATTTCTTGACGGAAAGCTTCCGCTTGAGGTTGAAGATTTGGATCAGTTGGAATAGTATTTCCGCTTGTTGGAGTTGATGCTACTGGTTGCACTTCAGGTGCTGCAGCAGTTTCTACTGCTGGTTGTGCTGCTGGAGCTTCAGGAGCAGAAGCTGGTGTTTCAGCAGGAGCTTCGGTTGCTGGAGCAGATTGAGGAGCAGCTGGCGCTACTTCTTGATTTTGAACTTCAACATTGACAGCTGGAGCACCGTAGTTTGGTGTTTCTGGAACAGCTGGTTGTGCTGGTGTTTCTGCTGCTGGTACTTCAACTACTGGAGCTTCTGCTGGGGCTTCTTGAGTTTCCGTTGCTGGAGCAACTGGAACAGCTTTGTTATCTTCGTTTACTGGTTTTGACAAATCGTTGACAGCGACTGTTTGGTCATCAACTGTCACTTGGTTTGTTGTCAAGTCAGCACTTGCAACGGTTGCATCTGTCGAACCTGCTTGAGGAGTTTGGATTTCAACTGAAGTTACTTCTTTTTGATCATTTACTGTTGTTTTCAAAACAGTACCTGGGTAGATCAAATCCATGTTGCTGATGTTGTTCAAGTTTGCCAACACATGAACATCGATTCCAAGCGCTTCTGCGATCGAACTCAATGTATCACCATATTTGATGGTATAAGTTTGTTGGTTTTCACCGCTTTGTTGGATATCATGTTTGATTTCATCTACTGAGCGAGCTACCCAATCTTCAAGTGTTTCTGCAGTGGCTTTTGTAAATGGAATCACTGCAAGAGCTACTGTTGAAGCGATCAAGGCTTTCGTATTAACTTTTAATTTCATCTTTTATCCTCTTTTTTCTTTGTTTTTTTGCTCAAGATTTTCTTGGACAAATTAACTACCATACTATCTTATCACAATTTAAAAATAATAAAAGGCCTTTTTGGCTATTTAACAAAACTGTATTTTTCTTGTAACATTTCGTCTTTCTTGTCACATTGTTACAAACTAGTAACATAAAAAGAGGGTGGTGGAAGAAGAGTTCGAGGGCGCAAAAAAAGCCTCATCAAGGAGCGGCTCCTCGATGAGGTTCTTGTCTTTTTCAAGTAATTGAACACGCCTACAACTCTTTGTATCTTACTTCACCTTCATGATTCTGACAAGGTTGGCGCGTTCGGCTTCTTCGAGTTTCATTTCGATATAATAGATAGTTTCTTTGAGATCTGGGATAGTCGCATACTCGAGTCCGTTCACTCGACGGCGGGTTTTCTCGATTTCGTCTGCCATGAGTTGGCAACTTTTTTCGATTTCCGCTAATTTGAGCAAATCTGGGAGGAGTGCTCCCATTTCTTGAATGGTACTATCCATTTGACTGTTGGATGCTAGGTAGCTATAGACCACATCTCCTTCATCATCTCCGTACGGATTATCGATACGAGCATGAAGCTTGGGCACGCGCACACTCATGACATTTTCTTCTTCGATATGAAGAGAGACTTCACGGGTTGGCACAGCAAAGATTTCTTCCACCATGAGGTCGCTCTCTAAGGACTTGGCCATCACGAAATCTTGCATGTTGCCCACCAGCGCTGCCTCCACCTTTTGGCGCAAGCGATTATTCTCACGTACAGCTTCAATAAAGCGACGCATGAGTTCATCCCGCTTATCCTTGAGCAACTTATGCCCCCGGGTTGCTGTCTTGAGGCGCTCTTTGAGAATATTGAGCTCCATCCGAGTCGGTTTTACATTTAATCGTGCCATAGGCTAATCCTCTTTGTTTGGCAGATACTTGTCAATCATCTCATCCTTGATCCGTTTAAGCTCTGTTCGTGGAAGGATGTATAAGAGTTCCCAACCGAGATCCAAACTTTCCTCAATCGTCCGATTGGTAGTGAAACCTTGATTGATGTATTCTTGCTCAAAGCGATCGGTAAATTTGACATAGAGCTTGTCGGTATCTGACAAGGCAGACTCCCCAAGCACTACAGCCAGTTCTTTGGCTTGTTTTCCTTGGGCGTAAGCCGCAAAGAGCTGGTTCATGGTCGCCGCATGGTCTTCCCGAGTCTTGCCTTCACCAGAACCCTTGTCCTTCAAACGAGAAAGGGATGGAAGAACATTGATCGGTGGACGGTAACCACTATTGTAGAGATCGCGGGACAAGATAATCTGACCTTCTGTGATGTAGCCTGTCAAGTCAGGGATGGGGTGGGTGATGTCATCCTCTGGCATGGAAAGGATTGGAATTTGAGTCACAGATCCTTTCTTTCCAACCAAGCGTCCTGCACGTTCGTAGAGGGTTGAGAGGTTAGTATAAAGGTAACCTGGATAGCCCCGACGTCCTGGAACCTCCCGGCGGGCAGCGGATACTTCCCGAAGGGCTTCACAGTAGTTGGTCATATCGGTCATAATGACCAAAACATGCATGTCTTTTTCATAGGCCAAATATTCGGCTGCGGTCAAGGCGATCCGAGGAGTCGCAATCCGTTCGATAGCTGGGTCATTGGCTAAGTTGATGAAGAGGACAGAGCGGTCAATCGCTCCTGTCTCCCGAAGGTCGTTCATAAAGAACTCGGCTTCTTCAAAGGTAATCCCCATGGCCGCAAAGACCACGGCAAAGTTTTCTTCGGAATTAAGAACTGTCGCTTGACGAGCAATCTGAGCCGCCAACTCCTTGTGAGGAAGACCAGAACCTGAGAAGACTGGGAGTTTTTGGCCCCGAACCAAGGTATTCAAATGGTCAATGGCTGAGATCCCTGTCTGGATAAATTCATCCGGATAGTCCCGTGAAACAGGGTTGATAGCTTGCCCATCAATGTCCAAGTACTTCTCTGGGATAATCTCTGGACCGCCATCGATGGGTTTGCCCATCCCGTTAAAGATGCGTCCGACCATGTCTTCAGACACAGGAAGTTCTAGGGGACGTCCGGTAAAGCGGACTTTGGCTTTTTCTAAGTTGATCCCGCTAGATCCTTCAAAGAGCTGGACCATTGCCTTATCTTCTTGGACTTCGAGGACTTGTCCCTGACGGGTCGTTCCGTCATGGAGCTTGATTTCTACCAATTCATTGTAGTGAACTCCTTCGACCTGATCGACAATCATCAAGGGGCCAACAACTTCGCTGACAGTACGGTATTCTTTAATCACGCTCATTGTCTACTCCTCCTTTTGCGACGATTTGGTGTAGGGTTTCTACGATTTCTTCTTTCAGGGCTTGAATGGTTGCCAACTGGTCCTCATGGATGAACTTGCTACGGGCAATGCGGTCTCGAAGGGCCACGGTTCCTTCCATGATTTCTGTGAAGTAGGCCCCTAATTCCAACGCTTTTTGACTTTCTTGGTCAAAGGTCAAAATGTTGGTCAACAAGGCCACCTGCTTGCTGAAAGAGGTATAGGTATCGACCTCATCAAAGGCATTTTGTTGCAGGTAGTCTTCGCGGATCATCTTGGCCGCATTCATGGTCAAGCGGTCCTTTTCAGACAAGGAATCCAGACCAACCAGGCGAACGATTTCTTGCAATTCACTTTCCTTTTGAAGCAAGTTCATGGCACGGGTCACTTTTTCAGACCAGCTGATTTGTTCATGTAGATCGATATAGCGACCAACTTCATCTTGGTAAAGAGAATAAGAACTCAACCAGTTGATGGCTGGGAAGTGGCGGCGTTGGGCCAATTGAGCATCTAAGCCCCAGAAGACCTTAACAATTCGCAAGGTATTTTGCGTTACCGGCTCTGAAATATCTCCACCTGGAGGAGAAACGGCACCGATGGCGGTAATCGAACCTTCACGCGCAGTGGTTCCAAGTGTCTTGACCCGACCTGCACGCTCGTAGTATTCAGCGATCCGGCTACCAAGGTAGGCTGGGTAGCCTTCATCCCCTGGCATTTCTTCTAGACGACCAGACATTTCACGGAGAGCTTCTGCCCAACGAGAAGTAGAATCCGCCATGATGGCAACGGAATAGCCCATATCACGGAAGTATTCGGCAATAGTAATCCCTGTGTAGATGGAAGCTTCACGCGCCGCTACTGGCATGTTCGAAGTGTTGGCGATCAGAACAGTCCGTTGCATGATGGATTGACCAGTCGTTGGATCGATCAATTCTGGAAATTCATTCAGAACGTCCGTCATTTCATTTCCTCGTTCCCCACAACCAACGTAAATTACGATGTCTACATTGGCAAACTTAGCCACCTGGTGTTGCACAACTGTTTTCCCAGCTCCGAAAGGACCAGGAACAGCTGCAGCTCCACCTTTAGTCACAGGGAAGAAGGTATCGATGACCCGTTGACCTGTGACCAAAGGCTCTACTGGAATCAGTTTTTGTGCAAAGGGACGGCCTCGACGAACCGGCCATTTTTGCATCAAAGTACCAGTAAAGAGGCTACCATCTGCCTGCTCGATCTCATAAACCGGCTCTTCTACTGTGTAAGAACCTGCTGCGATCTTGGTCACACGTCCACTCACACCAAAGGGCACCATGATGCGGTGCTCCACCATATTGGTCTCTTGAACGGTACCGACGATGTCTCCTGCAACCACCTCTGTTCCTTCTGTCACGCTTGGTTCAAAGGCCCATTTGGTGTCCCGATCTAGATTTGGAACTTGCACCCCACGAACCAAAAAGTCACTGGCAGTAACTTCTTGGAAGCGTTCCAAGGGGCGTTGGATCCCGTCAAACATCTGAGAGATCAAGCCTGGTCCCAATTCAACAGAAAGGGGAGCTCCGGTTGTTACCACTGGTTCTCCTGGACCAACTCCAGACGTTTCTTCATATACTTGGATAGAGGCTTCGTCCCGCCGCATCTCAATAATTTCGCCAATCAAACCAAGATCGCCGACCCGGCAAATGTCTTGGATATTGGCCTCCTGCATCCCTGATGCAACCACCAAGGGACCGGAAACTTTGATAATTTTTCCTTGAGTCATGTATTCCTCCTGGGAATCCTTTGTTTCTTTGTTTTACTTTTGTGCTATCTCTCTTAGAGATTGCTTTTGTTGGCCATTGGCATCGAAATTGCTTGGATCCAACCAGGCTTCGAAGCGCTGTTTGATTTCTGGCCATTCTTGGTCAATGATGGACAACCAGTCTGTATCACGGGTCCGACCTTTATAAACAACAGCCTGACGGAAACAGCCTTCATAGGTGAACCCTAAGCGCTCAGCTGCTTTGCGAGATGCTTGGTTTAGGGCATCGCATTTCCACTCATAGCGGCGGTAGCCTAAATCTTCAAACACGTAGCGCGCTAACAGATACTGGGCTTCCGTAGCCATGCGTGTTTTTTGGAGCGCTGGTGAGTAGGTCACTGCTCCGACTTCGATCACCCGGTTGGCTTGATCGATCCGCATGAGAGAGAAAGTCCCCAAAGCCTTGCCTGAATCTTTGTCTACAATCGCATAGTAAAAGCGACCTTGAGCTGTCATGAGATCATCTAATAAGCGGTCCCACTCCTTTTCATTGTGGGCAGGACCTTTGAACAGAAAGGTCCACATAGCTGCTGGAGAGTCCGGCCCGTAGACCTGATAAAGATCTGCTCCATGTTTTTCTTTTGAGAGGCGCTCGATCACGGTATAGCGACCTTCGATCCGCTCAATAGCTGGCAGACGCCCCGGAGTAAAATCCGGCAGTGCATCGCCAATCGTTTGGCCAAATTCATTTGTTCTCATAAAATATCCTGTCCTACTGCTTTTTCGACATTATCACGAATCCGCTGTTGGCCCAGTCCTGTAGTCCCTCTATGGGTCGGGATAAGGATCAGAGCCGGTGTCAGCTGCTGGTCGTAAAACGCCACTGTATCTGGAATGGCCTGAGCAATATCCTCTGTCAAGTAGATAATCCCGAAGTTTTCCCGACTGAGTTTTCGCAAGGTATTGATCGCTTCTTGCGGCTCTGTGACCGGATAGGTTTGAAAGCCAATCAGGCGAAAAGGAAGGATGGCGTCCCGATTGCCCACAACGGCGATCTTATAGGTCTGTTTGTCCATAAATCGGTCTCATCCTTTCTTTGATGTCTGCTAGCGGAAAACCATTGTCCAAACCAGAGAGGACCAAACGAAGGTTGGTTACCTCTAACTCTTTTCCGTAAAGATAACGAACAAGGGGTAGGGGTCCATCGACTTCAAAACGGCCAGCGTCTAGAAGACTGAATTTCACCAAACTTTCTAAATACTCCAACTCTACGGTCTTTAATTGACCGGTGCGCATCTTTTCTTCATAAGTCTCTAAAGCGAGATCGTACTCTAGCGGATTGACTTGATAAAACCAGGTCAACCACTGACCCGATTCCAGCAGGTCGATCACCTGATGGGCACTGAGGCTCCCTTCATCTGAGAGTAATTGGTGCATAAAGCTATGCGGTTTTTGCTGATCCAAGGCCCGCTTAACTGTAATCGCATTGTAAAAGTCAATGGTCACGTCCACCAACTGCTTCAGAATCGGATGATCTAGGCTGTCCCCTAAGTATCTCAGGTGTTTAAAATAAGCTAAGTCCATCCCAATTTCGAGGACCCGCAAGTCCTGATAGTCTTGGAATTCTTGCCAGGTTGCAGCCACTTCTTCCGCCATAAAGGCTGGGCAATGCTCTGCAGAAAAGGTCGCCACCAAATGCTCGAGCACATCGAGAGAATAAGGACCGATAGGGATCAATAAGTGCCCCAACTTGCGCTCTGTCGCCTTGTGTTTTAGATAAACCTTGAGATTATGATAGGTGTATTTCAAGGTAAACAGGCTAACCAGGTCTGACTGAGGGCTTACCTCAAAAGCCCATTGGTATTCTGCCAACAAGGCTGTCATCAGGCGGGCTTCAAGGGCTGATAAATCCTTGATCTCCTTGCTATCCAGAGCATAGGGTGTCCCTTGTAGCAAGCCTTCTCGGCTCTCGCTTGAGGGACTTGCAAGCAACTGCTCGAACTGACTGGGACTGACAAAACTAGCCTCACGTACGCTGATTCCTGTATTGACTTGAGAATAGGTCCGTTCGCTCATTGCAACCTCCTAGTTCTCTTCATCTGTGAAAATGCTGGCTGCCATCTGGTAGCTTTCTTGCTCCCAAATGGAATCCACCAAATCACTGTAGAGATAGTTGTCATCAATCTTCCCAACCGACAAGACAAAACCTGCTTGAGCTGGGATTGTTGCATCTGCAACTGTCACATTCTGATGCGTCTGCTTCAATCTCTCGAGAGCTGCTGAATCAAATTTAGCAGCGCTCACCGCCCCGAAGGTCAGGGTCACAACTTGTCCCTGATAGCGATCTAAGACCGCATCTACAAACTGCATTTCCTTTTCAAGGGGCCAAGCCACCATCGCTTCATAAGCATCTGCAAAGAGATCCTTTAAGACTCGTTGCTTGGTGACAAGGGTTGATTGGCGTTTTTTATTTTCGATTTGTTGGGTTTCACGTTGCAATTGACGTTGAATCCGCTTGAGCTGCTCGGAGCGTTGATTGAGTTTATCTTGGATCAAACGCTCTTCTTGTGCAGTCTCCTCTTTTAGGATGGTTTCCTTGGCCTCTTCTAAGAGTTTACGCCCTTTTTCGTGGGCTTGGGCCAAGATCGAATCCTTTAATTGGGTTTGTTCATCCATATCGTTTTTTCTCCTATTGCATGCGTCTTGTGTTTTTCGCCTCGAAAGGCGAATCCATCAAAGCTAGCTCTTAGCCGACGCGTAGGGTCAATAGGAAGGACACAACGAAGGCCAAGATGGCGTAGGTTTCAACCATGGCCGCAAGGATAACCCCTTTCATCATGTCTTCAGGGCGTTTAGCCAAGATTTGCATCCCTGCTGTCGCAACATTTCCTTGGTGTTTGGCTGAGAAATAACCAACGATCGCAACTGGAAGAGCTGTAAAGAAGTAAGCGACTCCTGTTTCAAGTGGCATATCTGGCTTAATTTGCAACCAGATCAAGATCCCGATAACGAAACCGTACAAACCTTGTGTACCTGGCAACAATTGCAAAATCAAGGCTTGGGCAAATTTTTCAGGTTGTTCTTTCAAGAGTGCTGCTGCTGCTTGACCCGTTTTACCAACCCCAAGGGCAGATCCCATTCCACTAAGTGCAACGGCGATCGCCACACCAAATGCTGCAAAGAAGGCGCCCCCATGGGCTGAAAAGTATGATGCTAAAGATTCCATGAATATACTCCTATTTATTAAAGATAATACTTATTTTTTTGTTTTAATATAGCGTTCAGAAGGTTTGAGAGGACGAAATGGCTTGCCTCCTCCTTCGTAGAACTTACCGAAGAACTCCACAAAGATCAAACGGGCTCCATGCACATATCCTGACAAGAAGGACAGGAACATATTAATAGCATGTAGGACGATAAAGAGCACAAGCCCTACCGTAAACCGTCCAAGCGGTGGAAAGAGATTGACAATAAGGTTAAAGGCCGAACCGATACTCGCTCCAGACAAGCCCAAGGCCATCAAACGGGTAAAGCTGACCAAGTCTCCGATATAGCCACTAACATTGTAGAGGTTAAAGAGACCAGAAGCTAAACCGGACAGCTTCTTGGCACTGACAATGGAAACAATCAAGATCCCAATGGCATTCAAAATAGCCAGCCACTTGCCGATCGGAACTAGAAGGCTCATTCCTGGCAAGATATTGCCTACTGCTAGAAGCATTAAACCAAGTAGGATCAAGACCCAAGCAAAGCCCGCATTATAGGCTTCCGTGTAGTCTTTGAGGCGGACATTTTTTATTCCTCCTAGGAACAATCCCACTAAGACGGTGATAAAACCAAAGACCACTGAGAGGATCAGGATGGTCATGGCGTTGCTGGTCGTACTGATCAGGGCAAAAGGCATCTCAAATCCAAAGAAAGAGCCATAGACCACACCCCAAAGGGCAACTGAAATTCCAAGGAGACTGAAGAAACGAAGGTTCTTCGCTGTACTAGGCTTGAGCTTAAAGGCTTTAAGGGCAAAGCCTGTCGCCACCGTTAGCAACAGTCCATAACCGATATCTGCGACCATCATGCCAAAGAAAACAAAGTAGAAGAGAGAAACGATCGGTGTCGGATCTTTCTCGTAATACTTAGGCAGGGCGTACATCTCTGTGACTAATTCAAAGGGCTCTACCAAGGCATTATTTCGCAACTGGATCGGAACGTCATCCCAATCTTTTTCCGTCACATCGCGTGTCTCTAGTAAGACCCGAGAACCAAAACCTTCTTGCAAGAAGTCTCGCAATGAGGCCACTTGGGAGGTTTCAATCCAACCCTCTAGAGCTACCAAGCTTTGCGTGCTGGCAAGAAGCGACTTGGCTTCCTCCCGAGCTCCCGAACTCAGCAAGTAATCCATCTGGTACTTGAGCTGGTCCAACTCCTTCTGGGAGTTTTGCAACTCTGCTAGGGTTGCTGCAACTACAGCTTCTTGCTCTTTGATTTCCCCTTCTAGGCGATCCAAGTAGGCGGCCGGGACCTGCTTTTCTTCATAGTCCAATTCTTTGAACCCATGGTCTTCCAGAAGCTCCTGAACAGCTACACGATCTCCCGAACGATACAAGATGACATAACCGTGTTCGGTTTCAGACGTAAAGACTTCTTCTAACTCCAGCTCAGGATGAGCTTTTAAGGAAGAACGAACAGCGTCTGTATCGCTATTTGGGATCGTCCCGATCAAGCCATGCACATAGTGAAAAGTAGCGAGAGCAGCTGGCGTCACCTCTAACGGTCGCCATTTTTCTAAGCGTTCTATCTCTCCCTTTGCATCCGCAATCTTCTGACGAGCCTTGTCTAACACGCGCAATTGGCGTTTCAACTTGGTCAATAGAAGATCCTCGTCTCGAATCATCCCGTGGGCCTGCAAGTCATCAAAAGACAAGCTTAAGGGTTCTTCCTTCAGAGCTTGCAGGGCCTTCTTCTCAGGCATGTAGGGCTCTAGAGTCTGAATCATTTTTTCAACTTGTTCTTGACGTTTTTGTAGCTCTACCAAGGCTTGACGATTGTCCTCTGTCAAGGGTTGAGACAAGGTATTTTCCTCAAAGGCAGCCTGCCATTCTTCATGCTCACTGAGGTCATAAATCTGGATTTTTGCCTCAGACTGTAGCGCTAGTAGGAGACTGTCCAAGTCATCTTTGGGTAAGATGAGGGACAGTTTTTGCATCTGACTAACGGCCATAGCTTGCTACCACCTTTTCTACAATGGCTTCAACTAACCCAGCTCGCTTGTCGGTCATCGCCTGTTGTACCTTGGCATCATTGCGCGCAACCGTTTCTTCCAGATCTTTCGTTAAACGGACGAGTCTTTCCTGAGCATTTTTTTCTGCCTCTGTGACCAATTGCTTGGTTTCCTCATCGTAATGCTGCGCCACTGTTGCAAGGCGATCGCGCGAATCCGTACGGACTTGCTCGACCTGATCTTCATAAGTAGCGATCACTCCTTGAGCAGCCTGTTCGATCTCTTGCATCATCTCGAGTGTTGCATTCGACATCGTCACACCTCCTTATTCAACTATTGTTCTTCCAACAACAGTACAATTATCTTAAATTATACCACAATTCATATCGTTTGTTCAGACCCAACCGGAAATTTTCAGAAAATTTTGGACAACCAACAAGCCACTACTGCCAGGATTGGAAACGTTCTCTTCTTTTCGCATATCCTGTTCCTAGTTTCAGTATTTCTTACTTGCTTTTACTTGAATAAAGCGGTTACCCATGTTATAATGTGTAATATATTATAGGAGCATCCTGTTATTTCATCTCGTGAGAAAGGAGGATTGCTGTGAAACAAGATCAAGATTTACGCGCCATTATCGCCAGCCATGAAGCTGAGTTAACAGATATGGAACGCGACATTGCCCAATATTTTTTATCATCCGAAGCACGACAGCACTCCCTGTCCTCTTCTCGTGTAACGGAGTTACTCCACGTCTCAAAGGCAGCTTTAACGCGTTTCTCTCAAAAATGTGGTTTTTCCGGCTATCGGGAATTTGTCTATCACTTTAACGAAGAAACCAAAAATCAAAAACAGGTGCAAGTGCATGACGAACTGACGCTGAGCGTCTTGCAACGCTACCACCATATCAGTAACGTCACTGAAAGTCTGGTAAAAGATTCTCAATTAGATCGGGTAGCTGAACTAATCGATCAAGTAGACCGAGTCTATTTCTTCGGGATCGGTAGTTCCGGTTTAGTCGCTCGAGAAATGAAATTGCGCTTTATGCGACTAGGCGTCGTTTGTGAAGCCCTGACTGATCAAGACGGCTTTGCCTGGACGACCAGTATTCTCGATTCCTCTTGTTTAGTCATCGGTTTCTCATTGTCAGGAGGCACCAACTCCATTACAGATAGTCTCCTGGACGCCAAAGAAAAAGGGGCTAAAACGGTTCTTGTGACCGCTAACCCGGCTGCCATCCACCAAGGATTCACAGAAGTGTTACCGGCCGCACCTCTTCCTAGTAGTACCTATATCGATCGAATCTCCGCCATTTTACCACTCCTCATTGTGGTCGATTTGATCTATGCTCATTTCCTTAATAAAAGTCGAGAACAAAAGGAAATTGTCTTTAATAGCTACTGGGAAAACAAAAAACTTTCTAATCAACGTTCTCGAAAATCTTAATATGGTCTCCCTATTTAAAAAGCATGAAAGATCAGGCTTTCTTCATCTTTCATGCTTTTTTTGATGAATCAAAAACAAGTCGCCAACGCGACTTGTTTTATGTTTCATGTTTTTGTCTAAAGTGATAGTAAGCCCCCAACATACCCGCAGCGTTTTGATGGTGGGCAAATTCCAAACGGATCTTATCTGCTAGGCTAGGAACCAGTTCGGCACACAGGGCTTGATAGATTTTTGGCTTGAGGATGGCTTCCTGAGCCATAATCCCCCCTCCAAGAACGATGACCTCTGGATTGACCACATAAACGATATTGGCCAGTCCTTTGCCAAGGTAGGTCACCATTCGATCAATTCCAGCCATACAGATCTTATCTCCTTCTGTTGCCTGCTTAAAGATCCGGCGGCCATTCCACTGTTCCACAGGATCACCGTGATGTTCTGCCACATACTCGACCAAAGCCGTCGTTGAAGCTAGATCCTGAAAGGCACCATCTGGCAAATGAAGATAGCCAACCTCACAGGCTGAATTGCTAAAGCCATGAAAGACCTGACCATCGAGCAAGAGGCAACCGCCGATCCCTGTCCCAATCGTCAGGCAAACAGCATTGTTCGATCCTTTTGCATGGCCTGTGGTGACCTCTGCGAGACCGGCACAGTTAACATCATTTTCAATCTCGCAAGGGATCTGAAAGGTCTCTTCGATTTCCTTTTTGAATTGGGTGCCTGCATAGTTGGGAATTTGTGGGCCAGCATAAAAGATTTCTCCCTTATCAGGATCTACCATTCCGGCCGAAGAAATCGCCACCCCTGCCAAGGGATGCTTCTTCAAATAACGGGCTACGATTTCCTTTGTTGTGTTAAGAATGTGAGGTCCTCCTTTTTGAGCCTCCGTTGGCATTTCATGGGTCTCTAGGAGTTGCCCTTTTGCATCGGCTAAACCATACTTGATACTGGTCCCTCCGATATCAATTACAACATATGGATTCATCTAGACCTCCTTTGATCAAAGGAATCTGGCTTTTGTGTCCTGAATGAGTTGAGCAGCACGTTGGATCACTTCTTGATCCGCTTCTACTACTGGCGTCAAAGGGGAGCGAACAGATCCCAAGTCCAAACCTTCATTGATGCGCAAAACCGCTTTGATGACCGCATACATATTGCCATGAGCAGACGTCAAGACTCCGATAATGTCATTGATAGCAAACTGCAAGGCACGCGCAGTCTCCAAGTCTTTCTCAGCAATCAGCTGATTGAGCTTCAAGAAAAGTTCTGGCATCGCACCATAGGTGCCACCGATCCCAGCATGCGCTCCCATGAGACGGCCACCTAAGAATTGTTCATCCGGACCATTAAAGACGATGTGGTCGTCGCCTCCTAAAGAAGCAAAGGTTTGAATGTCCTGAACAGGCATCGAAGAATTCTTGACCCCAATCACCCGTGGGTTTTTCAACATTTCCTTGTAAAGGCTCGGTGTCAAAGCAACCCCAGCCAATTGCGGGATATTGTAGATGACAAAGTCTGTATTGGGTGCGGCTGCACTGATTTCATTCCAGTAGTGGGCCACACTGTATTCTGGCAAGCGGAAATAGATCGGTGGAATGGCCGCAATGGCATCCACTCCTAGTTCTTCTGCATGTCGTGCCAATTCCACGCTATCCTTGGTGTTGTTGCAGGCTACGTGAGCAATGATGGTCAATTTCCCTTTAGCTACTGCCATCACTTCTTCTAGAATCAGCTTGCGATCGGCCACGCTCTGGTAGATACATTCGCCAGAGGATCCGTTGACATACAAGCCCTGCACACCTTTCGCGATAAAATATTCTACCAGCGCACGTACCCGCTCCGGGCTAATTTCTCCTTGGTCATCATAGCAGGCGTAAAAAGCGGGGATGACTCCTTCATATTTTTTTAAATCTGACATTTTTTCTCCTTTTGTCACTAATGAATTCATTTTATTCTTGGTACTGGGCAAAAATCTTTTCCATTAATCCAACTTGTGCAAAAGCCAAGCTTGAAAAGCCGAACAAGAAAAAGATCATAAGCCCCAATAGGAAAGCTAAAACCGAGCTTGCAAGAACCATACATAGAAGCAAGAGAGCACTTCCCATGACAAAGAACCAAGGAAAATGCAAGCCTGACACAATCATGGCTTTTTGCAAACACTCTTTCCAATCCAACTGGTAGCGAGCCGCAATCGGATAAGCAGCCAATAAGATCAACACAAGAAAGAGAAAGAGGCCTAAACAAATGGTTTTCAAAGCTTGGAAAGCTAGGGAAGTTTGCCCCCAAAATAAGAATAAATCAAAGAGACAAATACCTGCAACAATCAGTTCTAAACTTCCTAGTTGCAAGCCTATTTTCCAATTGTCCCGAAAAGCCTTCGCATAACTACGAATCACCGGAACACGACGCTGGTGCTTAATGGCAAATAAGGTCTGATACAAACTAATTTTCGCAATTCCAATCGTGAGAACTGGTAAACAACTTAGCACAAATAAAAGATTAACAGTTACCAAGTCGAGGACCTTCTCACTGATACGCATCACTACATTGTCCGTGTTAAAAACGGTTTTGATCAATCCTGCCCCCTTAGATGACATAGGCACTCCTTTCTAATGTGATCAATCGATCGCAATTTTAAATAGATATTTTTTCACGATATCTTCTTGCCCTGCATAGCCATTGGGCTGGTGAGGCTCCCCTGGAAAGAAAATCGCAAAATTATGATAGCCTAGATGAAGCGGATAAGACTCCTGGCAATGGACAAAACCGATGTCCGATGCTTCATCAAATGCGATAGCCTCACCTGTCACACGAGATCCATAACTCGAAAACTCATGCCCTTCTACTAATAGATGCAAATCGGCATATCTTTTGTGGTGTTCAAAGCGATCATTTTCTGCTTTGTTGAGGGTATTTTCTTGAACGACGAGAAAGACCTTATCCCCATCAATATCGTATTTCCCCAATTCAAAAGAATCCTTCCGATGCTCATAGAGAAAGTCAATCGCCTGATCCAGATTGGGGTGGATTCCTTTGTAAAAGGTGATGTTTTTTAAATCATCAAATATCATATTCTCATCCTTTCGATACTTCTCAGCCTAGAAAACCGATCTGTACACAACTATCGTTTGTCCAAGCAGAGGACTTATCCTTTGACCGCTCCCATGGTAATCCCTTGTGTAAAGGATTTTTGGAACACGAGGAAGACCGTAACGATTGGCACTGCAGCTAGGGCTGCCCCAGCCATGATCAAGCCATAGTTGGTGGCCATTTCGGCCTGCATGGTTGCTACCCCTAGTGAAATAGTCAAGTTTTGACGAGAGGTCAGCATTACCAATTGCATAAAGTAGTCGTTCCAGGTGTTGATAAAGGTAAAGATGGCAAGGGCTGCAAATCCCGGCTTGACAATTGGGAAGGCAACGCTCCAGAAAGTCCGCAACTCTCCACAACCATCGATCTTAGCAGATTCTAAGAGTTCTGTTGGGATGTTTTCACTAAATTGCTTCATCAAGAAAACCCCGAATGGCCATCCAACCAATGGTAGAATAACCGCTGCAAGGGTATCATGAATCCCCATAAAGTTGATAATCCGTACCAATGGAACCAAGACAACTTGTTTCGGAAGGGCCATGGCTGCAATGAAGATAGCAAAGAGAATCCGTTGACCATAGAAGCGTTTCTTAGCCAATACATAACCGGCCAAGGAAGAAGTCATACATACCAAGAGCATGGTTGCAAGGGAGATGAAGACACTATTCCACAACCATTGTAGGGCTGGGTTTTGCACCATCAACTGTTGGAAGTTTTCCATAGTTGGTGTCTTTGGCCACCATTGAGGTGGGATCATAATCGTATCTGGTTGAGACTTAAATGCCCCTGTCAAGATCCAATAAAATGGGAAAATGAACAAAATTGTTAAAAGGAGCAAAATGATCGTTGAAATCACTGTAAAGGCAGTGATGGGTTTCTTTTGTGTTGGTTTCATCTGAGGCTCCTTTCTTTAGTATTCTACGTCATTTCCGAGGATCTTGAATTGCGCAAAACTGATGATAGCAATCATCACCGCAAGGAAGACACCCATGGTGTTGGCATAACCATATTCAGAGAGTTTGAAGGCTTTTTCATAGAGATAGTACATAAGGGTACTCGTTGAGTAGTTCGGACCACCGGATGTCAACAATTGGATCAAGGCGAAACATTGAAAAGAGTTAATGGTCGTAATGATCGCAATATAAAGGGTTGTTGGCAATAAGCTTGGCCATTTGATCTTCCAGAAAACTTGAAATTCTGTCGCACCATCCACACGCGCGGCTTCTACGAGGGAATTATCAATATTTCCCATAGCAGCGATGTAGAGGATGATCGGTTGACCAACTGAAGTGGTCAACAAAATAATGATGATAGCCATTAAAGCCCAGTGTTTGTCCCCCAACCAAGAAATGTTTTGGTTGATGACATGTCCAGATTTCAATACAAAGTTCAAAATCCCTGATAGTGGATCATAGATCCATTTCCATACAACCGTTACCGCTACACTCCCTGTAACAACTGGAAGGAAGAAGACGAAACGATAGAAGGAACGCGCAATCGCATTTTGATGGTAGGTCTGAGAAGCCACAAACAAGGAGAACAATACGACGATCGGAACCGATCCGATAACGATGATGACAGTATTGATCAAGGACTTGACAAAGACCTTATCCGCAAACATGCGGGAATAATTTTCTAAACCGACAAACTTAAAGGATGTCATAGAATAGTTGAAGAAACTTGTCACAAAGCCCATAATCATGGGTGCTAGGACAAAGACTGTAAAGAAGATTAAAATGGGTGCTAGGAATGCGTAGGAAACGAGTGTCTCCCTCATTCGGATTTTGTTTACCTTCACAGTAAGGCACCTCCTAGTGTTCTTTTTCTATTTTCTTTTCTAAACATATCTTCCGACTTAAGAAAAGAAGATCCAGAAAGAATCAAGACCCCTTCGTTCCATTCCAAAAAGAGAAATACGGATTCGAAGGGGCCTGCAAATTCTCGTTTCTATGAAAGACTTAGCTCTGCTTCATAGACTGATTATTTTTTCGTAATGGTTTCGTTTGCTTTTTCAGTAAAGGTCTTCAAAGCTGGTTCTGCTTTTTCATCCCCGTTTGAAACAGATTGCAACATTGGGAACCATAGGGTCCGCATTTCTGCAAAACCGTTGATCGTGTTGTAGTATGGTGAGTAGTATTTTGTCCAAGTGCTGATGGTTTCCATCCGTTTGTCATCGTACAACTTACCAAATGAACTACGAACTGGAAAGGCTCCTGTACGCACAACATCTTTTGGACCCCATTCTTTGTCGTCTGCGATGAACTGTATAAATTTCTTAGCAGCAGCAATTTTCTTTTCATCTTTATTATTGAAGACTGCAAATCCATTGACAAGGTATTCCAATTTTGGCTTGCCTGAGTCAGATGGGAATGGCACTTCTACTACTTCGACCTTACTTGCATCCAACAATTTAGCTTGGATACCGTTTTGTGAAGGCGCCCACAAGATAGTGTAAGAAGTTTGACCATTCGCAAAGTTTTGGATGTCTGCTCCACCATCGAATTGAGAACCATTCATCATCAAGCCGTCATCGATCCATTTAGAAGCTTTTTCCAAACCTTTGACAAATTTTGGATCATCTGTTGTATACTTGGTTACTTTTTCATCAGTAACAGAACCGCCATAAAGGTTAGCAATGAAGGCACGAGTTCCTTGGTCTCCACCTTGACCATTACTGAAGAGTGATCCTGGTGTATAACCTTTGTCTTTCAAAGCTTTCAATACTTTTTCAAAGTCGTCTGTTGTCCAGCCTTCTTTGACAAGATCCAACACGCCTGCATCTTTGAGCATCTTCTTATTCATCGCCATGTAGAATGGTGCTGAACTAATTGGATACATGTAAGCTGTGTCGCCTGCCTTGCTGGCTTGAATGATATTTTCATTATTGACATCTTTGACAAAATCTTCGGTAAAGAGATCGTTCAAATCAGCCAATTTTCCATTTTTACCATACTGAATGATCCGTCCAGGTGCATCAAAGAGCACATCTGGAGCAGTTCCTGCTTCAATAGCCGTTGTGATCTTTTCAGGACCTGACTTGAAGTCAATCGTTTCCAAATTCACGTGGATATCTGGATTTGCTTTTTCAAAAGCTGCAATAATTGATTTTTCGTAGGTTCCAACACCATCTTCTGCTTTTTCTTGAGTAAAGACTGGGAAGGCCCACCAAGTGATTTCTGTTTTACCAGAATTTCCACCAGAAGATTCTGATTTTGATCCTCCGCTAGAGCCACAAGCTGCGAGTGCTAGAAGAGCTGCACCAGCTACCAACGAGCACAATACTTTTTTCATTTTCATGTGATTTCTCCTCACAATTTACGGTAAGATTACTCTTACAGGGGGTTATCCTCAATGAGGACGCCTATTCTTGTTCATGTTTCAGATTCGACTACTCTCTATTCGGTCTCCTCCTCCTTCAATCTACTGTTTTGTTTACTCATTTTAAGGCTGCGACGAAGCGCTCTGTAATCTCTTTTGGTCGAGTAATGGCACCACCTACAACGATGCCGCGAACCCCGAGATCATGGATTTTCTTGGCTTGATCCGGATAGTGGATCTTGCCTTCTGCGATGACATCTACTCCTGCTTGGCAGAGACGATGAATCAGTTCAAAATCTGGACCATCAACCTTTGGACTGTAGTCCGTATAGCCCGAAAGGGTCGTTCCGACAAAGTCCACTCCCGCTTCGACAGCTGTCAATCCTTCTTCCAGAGTAGAGATATCAGCCATCAAGAGTTGGTCAGGATATTTCTCTTTGACTTGATGGATAAAGTCACTAATCGAAAGGCCATCATGACGCGGCCGTTTGGTACAATCAAGCGCAATGACTGCGATATCCAAAGCTGCCAGCTCATCGACTTCTTTCATAGTCGCCGTGATAAAGGGTTCTTCAGGTGGGTAATCACGTTTGATAATCCCAATGATCGGTAACTTGGTCACTTCCTTGATTTCCTTGATATCCCGGACACTATTGGCTCGGATTCCGACAGCTCCACCCTGCTCAGCCGCTTTTACTAAGAGAGGAATGACTCCTCCTGCTTCTGTATAGAGCGGTTCATGAGGGAGAGCTTGACAAGAAACAATGATGCCGTCTTTGATTTGTTCAATCAGTTCATCTTTTGTAATCTTTGACATAACTCCTACTCCTTTGATAATAAGGCAACTCGAGTACTTGTAAATTGATTATAATCTATTTTTAAAGCGCTTACAATATTAATCGTGCAATTGGATTATAGTTTCACATTTTAGGGCAAAATAAAAAGATCTCTGAAACTAGTTTCAGAGATCTAGGACATGGTGATTCCTTAGGCCATCTTTTGGGTCGCTTTTTCCTTTACGATAAATACAAAGCCAATAGAGCCAACGACGGCTCCAAGCAAGATCCAATAGACCATATCCGATGAAGCCATTGGGCCTGCCAAGAGACCTGCTAGTAAAAAGAGATTGATATACAGTCGGGTATCGCGATAAAAGGTCCAATTGAAATGGTAGCTACCTTCTGGATACTGACGTGTCGATACAGCTGGTTGAAAGACCTGAAGAAGGATCAAAATCCCAACAAAAGCAAGATAAGCCAGGCTCACTACCGAAAGCGGAGACCGCATCGTCAAAGCTACAGCCGCTAAAAGCAAGACCAAGATCCAGAAATGGAAGTCCATCCAGAATTCACGATGATAACAAAACCGTTTCATAAGATCACACCTTTCTCTTTATGTAATCGTTTTCTGCACTTATATTATAAGACTATAATAGGCTATTTACAAGAAATATGAAGTGAAAATTATAATTTATACATGATAATTTCATCCTCCTGTAATAGTTATAATTATCTTCCCTACCTAATTATTATTCCCACTTCACCTTCAATAACAATGGTATCACTTTAAAAATAAAATGGACATGACATAAATGTCACGTCCTCATTTTTTAAAATGTTTTTCCATTTCTTTTTTTATTTTATTTTCAAGATCAAATTCGCCAAATGAATGAGCGCAAACCATTGCTTGGTGATAAAATACTTTTGCCTTTTCTATGTCTTTTTCCACGTAGAATGCATAGGTTCCTTTCATCATATCTATACCCGGCTTTTGTTGAAAATATTGAGTTTCTTGTACCAATTTATCCAATTCATCTATATATGGACCCAACTGCTCATAATCTTCATCTTGATATAAAATAGAAGTCATCGCTATTAAATTTCTGGTTATTAAATATAGGCTCGTTTTATCAGATGAATCTTTGGTAGCAATCATTTTATCAACTAAAACCATAGCATCTCTTTTATCCTTGGCTCTCGCGAGACATTTGAACAAAAATAATTTGATGATTAATAGATCATTTTGAGAAAATTCTTTTTTAGTCATCAATTGCCCAAAATATTCCTCAATCAAATTTTCTCCATATTCAGCTTTCTCAGTTGAAAAAACATTTAACGCTGCATCTACAGCTTCAATAGCAACTTGTTCCTCTTCTGGTAAATCTTCAAAATACGATTCGTAAATCTCATCAAAATAAGATTCCTTTAGTCTTATCCGTTCTTCATCCCCATATGTCATAAAATGAGTAACTAGAAATTTCAATTCTAGATATCTACGAGGCAATACCGCTTTTTCATGATCTACAATATTCGACACTGGAATACCCAACATATTCGCAATATATTCTAATTTTTTTAAGCTAGGCAAAGACTCTCCCTTTTCAATACGTACTAACTGACGAACTGTTAATTCACTTTCATCATTACAAAGTACTTCTCTCGTCATCCCCTTTTCTTCTCTTAATCGTCTTAGTTTTTTACCAATTTCACTTTTTATATCTCTCATCTCTTAATCCTCTGAAAAAGGGCTAGAAGTTACCTCCCAGCCCCTACTAAAAAAACTATGAACAAACATTAGTTGCCACTTCATTCACTGATATCATTTTCGATAATGACCTTGAGTGCATGGCTTTCACCTACATGTTTAAAGACATCATAGGCTTTTTTTAACTTCTGAGAGTTTGAAGTAGTGGGTGATGAGCTTGATCCAGCAGTTGCAGATTGCCTGCAGATACATAGGTTGCAGCTTTCATAAGCGACTCCTTTTTGTTGGTTTGATAAAACCATGTTCTGTATATTTCTTTGTGATATTATAACATATAGAGTAAGCGTTTACAATGGTTCGAAGCACATTTTTAAAAGTTTTTGAGCAAACAAAAACATTCCTCTTATCTCTACCAGAGGAATGTTTCAATCACCTTGTTCTAATTGTTGACGCTGCTTATAGTACTCTTGCTGCTCGCGCTCACGTTCTTCTTCTAAACGCTCTTCATAGCGCTTGAGTTCTGCCTCAAACTCTTCTTGCAAGGCAAATAAACGCTCCAAGCCACTTTGAGCCTCCGCACTTGGGGCTTGAAAATGCAGGGCACTTAGCCAGTCCACTAAATTTTCTGTATGTTGGCGGACATCCATACGCATATCCGCATAATCCCACTCCAACTCACTAAGCTTTTGATTGAAGTGGTAATGTCGATCTTCTAGTTGTTCTAATTCACTATTTCCTGAATGGTACATCACATACCTCCTTTAATCGGACTCAATAAAATCGGCTTCTTCACTGATTTCAGTGCTGTTTCTACCGCGTCCGCTGCTCCTCCTGTAAATCCATCTTTCAAATCACTAACTAGGGTCGTTGTAGCAAAAGAGCGCATCTTTTCAGATTGACCGCCCAAGGTTACCTGCAAACTCATCCCTTCCAACATCATCAAGGCTTTTTGCGTTGCAATCAAACTTCTGATCGCAATCCGCTCTTGCTCCTTTTTAATCTCTCGATGGAGCTCCTCAATGCGTTCTCTGTCCTCTCCCAGGATCTCTAACATCTTTTTCTCCTACTTATGAAAAATCAAAGGCCGTCGCTTGTCCCTTGTCCAAGTCCACCAATTGAGCTGATGCAGCCTCCAGCTGACCTGCCAAATCTGACAAGCGAGTGGAATAGGCCTTTGCTTGGGCGAGGTTCTCCGCCTCTACCGCTTGGTCCCAACAAGCATCCATGGAGAACTCTCCTAATAGTTGCTCCACTTCTGCGTCTGTTAAAAATTGGGCCATGCTGTGGGCCATTTGTGACACCTCAGCGACCTTATGAGAAACCGTCTCCTTGGCCTCTTCCAGCTTATCCTTGACCTCTGCCTCAAAGGCAGTTGCTTGCGCTGAAGCATTCTGCGCTACCGCCAGCACCAATTCCTCCCGCAATTGAATGGTCTGGGTTCCAGATGCTCCCGCCAATTGCTGATGGAGACTCGGAATGCTGGGCCTTTCCTGCCCATACATGGAGACCACCGAAGCAGATGATGGCTGATTTTCTGAAGCGGATGTTGCCCGATCTCGTTGGGGCATTTCAATAATTTTCTGTGCCTGATCTTGCACTTCACCTTCTAACTCCATTTGAGATGGCCTCCTTTCTTGGATTTGTTTTTTCGTTTCCTATAACTGAAAAAGGATCATAACCCTTCAGCTACAGGCAGATTCACACACTATAGGGTAACATAAATTAGCCCGGAATGCTATAAAAATAACACAATTTCTGGAAAAAAGTCTAATTTTTTATGAAAAAATGGTTCGGAGGTCTGAAAAGCAAAAAAAGACAGGCAATCCCTCAGCTCCCTTTTTTCGATCGAAACCTGAAAAGGCCATCAAAAATCCCCCGCTCTTTTGAGCGAGGGATAGCTGATAAACATCAGTTGTTCCTTGGCGTCTTATTTACGACGTCCTGGACGTTCCTTGTAACCATAGTAAGCATCTTCGATGATTTCTTGCATATGGTCTACCATTGGAAGACGTGGGTTAGCTGGTGAACATTGATCTTCATAAGCAAGGAAGGCCAATTCACGAGAATGTTTCTTCCATTCTTTTTCATCGATGCCTTGTGCTTTGAAGTTCATTTCGATACCACAGCGTTCACCGAGTTCGTATACAGCTTTTGCGTAAGCTTCAACGGCTTCTTCTGGAGTAGAGCATGGAAGTCCTAGCATACGAGCGATATCTTGGTATTTTTCATCTGCACGGTAGTAGTTGTACTTAGGCCATGTAGCTGTCTTAGCTGGCCGTGTACCGTTGTAGCGGATAACGTATGGAAGCAAGATGGCATTGGTCCGTCCGTGGATGGTGTGGAATTGCGCACCGATCTTGTGGGCCATTGAGTGAGAAATACCGAGGAAGGCATTGGCGAAGGCCATACCTGCGATGGTTGACGCATTGTGCATCTTTTCGCGTGAATGGAAGTCCGCATTCTTGACTGAGCTTTCCAAGTTTTCAAAGACAAGTTTAATAGCTTGAAGAGCAAGACCATCTGTGAAGTCGCTAGCCATTTGTGATACGTAAGCTTCTGTCGCGTGCGTCAAGACGTCCATACCAGTGTCTGCTGCAACAGATCCTGGAACTGTCAATACCAAGGCAGGGTCTACGATGGCAACTGTTGGAGTCAATGAGTAGTCTGCGATTGGGTATTTACGGTTGTTTGCTTTATCAGAGATAACGGCAAATGGAGTTACTTCAGATCCTGTACCAGATGTTGTTGGGATCGCAATAAATTTAGTCTTCTTACCAAGCAATGGGAACTTGAAGGCACGTTTACGGATATCCATGAATTTTTGTACCAAGTCACGGAAGTCCACTTCTGGTTGTTCGTAGAAGAGCCACATAACTTTGGCCGCATCCATTGGTGATCCACCACCGAGAGCAATGATCGTATCTGGTTTGAAGGCACGCATGATCTCTGTACCACGTTCAACAGTTGTGATATCTGGATCTGGTTCTACGTCTGCAAAGATTTGGTAAACCACCTTGTTGCGACGAAGGTCAAGCTGTTCGATGATACGATCAAGGAAACCAAGCTCTACCATAGCGTGGTCTGTAACGATCATGACACGTTCAACGTCACGACATTTTTGTAGGTATTCAATTGAATCACGTTCAAAGTATGTTTTTGAAGGAAGTTTCATCCATTGCATGTTATTTCTCCGGCGTCCGACTTTTTTGATATTCAAGAGGTTGATGGCACTAACGTTGTCCCCAACAGAGTTGCGTCCGTAAGAACCACATCCAAGTGTTAATGATGGCAAGAAGGCATTGTAAACATCCCCGATACCACCGAAAGTCGAAGGAGAGTTGCAGATCACACGAATAGCTTTAACTGCTTTACCAAATTCTTTGGTCAATTCTTCATCAGCAGTATGGATGGCTGCTGAGTGACCAAGACCGTTGAATTCAACCATTTGGCGAGCTTTGTTAATTCCGTCTTCACGGCTTTCAGATTTCAAAACAGCGATGACTGGTGACAATTTTTCACGAGTCAACGGTTCTTTTTCACCAACTTCTTTACATTCTGCCGCAAGGATATTGGTTCCTTCTGGTACAGTGAAGCCAGCTTGTTCAGCGATCCATGCTGCTGGTTTCCCAACGATGTCCGCATTCAATTTCGCACCCGCGCAGTTCTTGCTGTTGGCTTTTACGCCGAAGCAGAACTCTTCAAGAAGGGCTTTTTCTTTTTTGTTAACAAAGTAAGTGTGGTAAGATTTGAATTCTTCAACAAACTCATCGTAGATTTCTTTATCGATGATGACCGCTTGTTCAGACGCACAGACCATACCGTTGTCAAATGATTTAGACATGACGATATCGTGTGCTGCTTGGCGGATGTTGGCTGATTTTTCAACGTAAGCAGGCACGTTTCCGGCACCAACCCCAAGAGCTGGTTTTCCACAAGAATAAGCAGCTTTCACCATGGCGTTACCACCGGTCGCAAGGATGGTCGCAACTCCTTCATGGTTCATAAGAGCACTGGTTGCTTCCATAGAAGGTTGGGTAATCCATTGCACACAGTTCTCAGGTGCTCCAGCTGCAATTGCTGCATCGCGTACGATTCGTGCCGCATGAGCAGATGATTCTTGAGCAGATGGGTGGAAGGCAAAGACGATAGGGTTCCGTGTCTTCAAGGAAATCAATGCTTTAAAGATTGCTGTTGAAGTAGGGTTTGTTGTAGGAGTGATCCCACAGACAACTCCGACTGGCTCCGCAATCAAAGTTAAACCAGTGACATCATCTTCTGAAATGACACCAACTGTCTTGGTGTGACGCATGTTGTTCACAACGTGTTCACAAGCGAATAAGTTCTTCGTCGCCTTGTCTTCAAAGACCCCACGACCAGTTTCTTCATAGGCGTGAAGAGCGAGCTCACCGTGAGCGTCAAGAGCAGCTACAGATGCTTTCGCTACAATGTAGTCCACTTGCTCCTGGTTCAATTTGCGCATTTCTTCAAGCGCCACCAGCGCTTTTTGCACCAACTCGTCTACGTGTTTTTCAGCAGCGAGTTTCTTTTCTTCAGGTGAGAGAGTTTTTTTATCAGCCATTTGATGCTTTCCTCCAATGTTTGAAACCCTTATCCTTTTCTAGAACTTTTTCATGTTTTCGGAAATTTTCAAGAATAGTGTAAGAAATTTCGATTTGTTAATTATTTCACAATATAATTGTACTCTATTTTGAGATTTTTGTAAACACTTCCAAGCAACTTTCACAAAGAATTTTTTGAAGTTTGTGAAACATTTATCAATCCTATTGCTGCGAAAGTAATCATCTAGCAAAATTGTGAAAAAATAATTAAAAAATTTTTTTCTTCACAAAGTGATATTTTCAATTGATTTATGTAAGCGTTTTCTTAATCTTACTAAAAAAAGCAGCTTTTTACAAGTAAAAAGTTGCTTTTTGTTTTATTTTGTTAGGATTTGTTTTGTTTCAGTTTCAGAGAAGCATTGTTACTTCTTGACCGGACCTTTTTCGGCCTTATCAAGGGCTTCTTTGACTGTTTGAGCATAGAGTTCCCCACCATTGGTTTCCATATTGAAGTGAACAGAGTCTGTTCCCACCCAAATGTTTGGATTTTCAATTGCTACTTGGTACCAGTCCGCAATCGTGATAAAGTCGTATTTCTTAGCTAGTTCCAACTCATAAAGACGCGTTTGAACCGATTCACTGGACTGATCGTTGGCATAGCGACCATCATATGGTGTCACAAGGATCAGGCGACGGCCTTTTGGAAGTTTCTCAACATACTGATCCAGCAATTCTTTGTAGTTACTTACAGTATTGGTTCCTAGGGCAATGACCACATTTTTTAGGAGAACTTTATTGGAGATATCGGTCTCAAAGACCTTCATTCCATTTTCCAACTGACGGCTCACCACTGCATCGATCTGGATGCCAGGGATGGCTTTAATCAGGTAGTCCTGCGCTCGCAAGTTAACCGAATCACCGATCATGGTCACACCATTTGAGACGTTATAGTCTGTTGCAGTCGCATTGTCTACCTGCGTCCGTGTGACCTGCATTTTGCTGTCTGCTTGATTGAGCCCACTCACTACCAAACTCTCATCAAAAGCTCCGACGGTTGGTGCAAAGGCAGAGATCCCGATCATCAAGAGAGCTAATGGAATCATGAGGTAAAAGATTGGCTTGGTCAAAAAGCTGAGATCCATCTTCATACCAAAGACACGAGGCTCCTTGCCTGCAATGGTTGGCTCCAAAATATAGAAGGACAGAGCCGTTAGAATCAAGGAAACGATCGTCGTCACAAGGGCTGCCATCATATTTCCCAAATGTTGAGAGAAGATGATAAAGAAAGGCCAGTGGAAAAGGTAGACACCATAACTGGTATCTGCCAAGAAATTGAGGATGGCTGGTTCTTTTTTATCTGGCGTCTTCTCATGGAGAATGCGGGCCGACAGAATCATGGCACAAGCTGCGATGGTTGCTGCTAAAAAGCCAAACAGATAGGTCCACAAGCTATCAAATGGCAAGAAAAGACTGAGCACAAACAAGAAGGCAAAGCTTCCACCCAAGACCGATAAGGTCTTTTTCATGCTCCAAGACTGCACCAGCTTTGTAAAGTTCGGGCTGACATTGGCAATCCCTGTCACCGTTGCTAGGCATGATCCCGCAAAGAAGGGGAAGATGTGAGTGAAGCTAGAAAAATAGATGGTGGAGAAATTAGCTGTCAGAAAGGCGCGGATGAACATGGACAAGAAGGTGAAGAGAAAGAGCCCACTGGATGCCAGGAAGAGCATGCCACGGTACTTTCCAACCGTCTTAGCCCGCTTAGCCAAGAACCATGCCAAAAGTGCCCAGAGCACATAGTAATGCACTTCTAGGGCCAAACTCCAGGTATGAAGGAAGAGATGCGGAATGAAGTTGCTTTCGTAACTACCACCCGTTGCCATCTCAAAGAAATTGGTCACAAAACCAAAGACCGCCGCAATCTGAGTCCCAATACCAGCCACATAGTCCCGTTGGACCATAAAGGTAAAGGGCATCACGACCAAGACCATAAAGACAAGGGGTGGTACGATCCGGTAAAAGCGCCGTTTCAAGAATGCCAGGTAGTCGATTCCTTGCTTGCGCGCAAATTCATCGATCAAGAGCGCTGTAATCAAAAATCCTGAGAAGGTGAAGAAAATATCTACCCCAATGAAGCCTCCAGGAAAGGCTTTTTGGAAGAAATGGTAAAGCAATACCAATAAGAGTCCTGTAACACGGACTAGTGAAAACCATTTAATGCGCATTTTGATAAATCCCCTGCTTGAATGTTCCTTTGTATACGACGTTGGCTTCTGTGGTTAAGGTGCCTTTGCCCTCCGGCTGGCCGTTGACAAACTGCCCTTCATAGGTCCATCCATCCTTAGACTTGAACTTTCCATAACCACTAAAAGTGCCGTTGACGAGGTTACCTGTATAGGTATCCCCATTTTTAAAGGTGACGGTTCCCTTGCCATTCATCTTGCCACGGACCAAACTTCCGTCGTAACGGATCGCCCCCTTGTCCAAGGTCAAGACGCCCTGACCTGGAATGGCTGAAAGGAAAACCAGCAAAGCAGATAGAATAATCACGACTAATGCTGCTATTTCTAAATTTTTTCGCGTCAGATAGACCTTATAAGTCTCATAAAATTCTTTCATATTCTGTATTCTCTCACATATCAAACTCTTAAGAAGTTGCTAACTGATCTAACCAAGCCTTACAGCCGCTCAGGACTCTGGAATAGGTCTCCTCAAAATCACCGGTATACCACGGATCTGGCACACTTTCAGCAGCAAAAAGATGAATCTTGTGTTCTGTTCCTGCAGGAGCCATTTGCTTCAGATCTGCTACATTATTTTCGTCCATCCCTAGGATCAAATCAAAGTTGTAAAAATCCTCTTCCTTGATCTGTAAGGACGTCTTGGCTGGATCATAAGGGACTTGGTGTTGTTGAAAGATTTTCTGGGTTCCCCTATGGATGGGATTGCCATGTTCCCAGCTCGAGGTGGCCCGACTTTCAATCTCATACTGATCCGTCAAGTCCTTCATGACAAACTCCGCCATGGGGCTCCGACAAATATTTCCTAAGCAGACAAAGACGATTTTTTTCATGATTCCACCTAACTCCTTGTTCGGACTGCCCAACCTAGCTGAGCTCTTGGCTTTCCACTATGGAAAACCAGCATACTATTACTATTATAACAAAAATGTGACAGAAAGATGACAAAGTGGCTCCATCATTTTAAAGAAAAATCAGATTCCTTTTTCAAATCTGATCTGTTTCTCTATTTTGGAAAACGAACCTCTAATAGAGGCCATTTACTCTGCCAATTTTTCTTTTTCATCCGCTCTGTATAAACCGCCAAACGCTCGGGACTAGCTAAAAAATGTGGAGTCGGCTGAACGATGAAGTCTTCGATATCCCTTGTCCCATAGGGGAGAAAAAGCTCTAGCTGATCGTCTTTCCTTAAGCGAACCGCAAGAGCCGTACACTGCTCGGGGTATTTGGAAACCGCATCACAGGCATTGCGATAAGGAGCTGTCCCCGGACTATGCTGGTGCATGTAGACTTGATTTTTGACTTCCCAAGCGTACTGGGGATAGGTCTTCTTTAATTCCTGCTCGATCTGGAGAGTCTCCTCATAGCTAATCGTAGGGTCATAAAAGACCAGATCCAGATCTGTCGACGCGTCAAACCCTGGTCTGCCAGAAAGCTGGTTCCAGATGAAATTTCGCACTGCCCCCGCTGCTAACCAGGCATCTGCCAAGTTGAGATCCCGAATAATAGCCAAGAATTTCATCATCTCCGGATCCGCTTGGATTTGTTCTACGATTGTTTCTTCCGTCAGCATCTTCTTCTAGTCTCCATTGTAGGGGTAACCCAGGTGTTCATAGGCCTTGCGGGTCGCCACGCGCCCTGTCCGGGTCCGCATGATAAAGCCTTTTTGAATCAAGTAAGGCTCATACATATCTTCTACAGTCTCGCGTTCTTCAGCAATATTGACCGATAGGGTCCCAAGACCAACCGGCCCACCCCCATACATCTCAATCATGGTCCGCAGGATCTTTTGATCGACATAGTCCAGCCCTTCATGGTCCACATCTAGCATAGAGAGGGCCTTGTCGGTAATGGTATCGTCAATCAAGCCATCGCCCATGATCTGGGCAAAATCGCGCACCCGTTTGAGCAAACGGTTGGCAATCCGAGGAGTCCCCCGACTACGAAGAGAAAGCTCTTCGGCAGCTTCGTGGGCGATCTCCATCTCAAAGATCTCGGCGGTCCGCTCGACAATCTCTGTCAAATCATCTTGCTCATAGTATTCCATGTGCCCCGTAATCCCAAAGCGAGCGCGCAAGGGATTGGACAGCATACCAGCTCGCGTTGTCGCCCCAATCAAAGTGAAAGGAGGAAGGTCCAGATGGACACTCCGGCTGCTCTCACCAGAGCCAATCATGATATCGATGTAAAAATCTTCCATGGCGCTATAGAGCACTTCTTCAACTGACATAGGAAGACGATGGATCTCATCGATAAAGAGGACATCCCCCGGCTCTAGATCATTGAGGATAGCTACCAAGTCACCAGCCTTTTCAATGACAGGACCGGAAGTCTGCTTGAGATTGACGCCCAGTTCATTGGCAATGACAAAGGCCATGGTGGTTTTCCCCAGCCCCGGAGGGCCAAAAAGAAGGACATGATCCAGCGCTTCATCCCGAAGCTTGGCTGCCTCAATAAAGATTTTCAGCTGGTCCTTGACCTTATCCTGACCGATATATTCATGTAAATATTGCGGGCGTAGCGTCCGTTCAACGGCCTCTTCATCGCCCATGATTTCATTGTCTAAAATTCTACTCATACAGTCTATTATAGCAAAAAATGATACCTTCGGTACCATAAATAGAATGTGTTTTTTAAAGATCCTAGTTCTCACTAGCGTTCGAACTGCGTCAACGTACCTAAGCTCGCTAATGCTCGTAAAGAATAAGGAACGTAGTTTTCGCTCCGCTCAAACTGCATCAATGTACCTAAGCTCACTAACGTTCACTAAGGTACATAGAAAAAAAGCCACCGGTTTTGGTGGCTCTTATAGGGAGATTATTATGAAAAAGTTTTAGGAGTTTTATCATTCAAAGTTAGGAGGTCTTTGATGATGGTATTAGTATACGACGGGAAGCTTAAAGTTTCCTTATAGTCATTTTTAAAAAATTTTTTTCTAAAAAAGAGGAGGTTCCAAGCAAAGATTTCCCATCCTTGTTTGTCACCTTCTCTTTCTTATCTATTTCTTAGCGATGGCATGGTAGCTAGTCTTGCTGGTGAAGACTTGACCTGCTCTCAAGATGACCTTTTCAGCCTGGTCACTGTGAATGGCATCTGGCACTGTTTGGAATTCTAGAGCCAAGCCATTGTGCTGAACCATTGGTTGGCCTTGCAGATGAACAGTTTCGTCTACGAAATTGGCTGAATATACCACCAAGGCTGGGGCTTCTGACTTGAAGGTCAAGAAACGTCCAGATGGCTGATGGTAAAGAAAGCCAGCATTTTCATGCCCTTCTGGAAGAGCAAATGGATGGTCTAATCCTTCTACCAGACGGATTTGCGGATCAGAGTCCTTAAAAAGATCCTCCAAGAGCATAGCTTGGTAGAGATGCTGAACAACCGGACTTTCTCTATCCACGGTCTGAAGAGGAACACCGTCTGGATGGATAGGGTAAAGCCCTTGATGGTTGATCTGAAAGACATGGTCATTGATCGGTTGGGTGAAGTCCCCAGATAGGTTGAAATAGCTATGGTTGGTCGGATTGACCAAGGTGTCTTGATCTGTTTCTACCCGATAAGCAATCTCGAGTTCACCATCTTCCGTCAAACCATAGGTTAGCCAGACCTTGAGATTTCCAGGGAAACCGCCGGTACCATCCGCCCGTTCTGTATAGAGAGTGATTTCCTGATCCGTTACCGACTCCACGCTAAACAAAGCGCTATCCCAACCCGTTGGTCCACTGTGGTTGCAGTTGGCACCGTTATTGGCTTCCAAGTGATAGGTTTGACCATTGAGTTCAAAACTTGCCCCTGCAATCCGGCCTGCTACCGGGCCAATACTAGCCCCATATTTAGGGCTATTACCCACATAGTCCTCAAAGCGATCAAAGCCTAGAATAATATTCGTAAACCGATCTTCTTTATCTGGCGTCACATATTCTAAGATCGTCGCCCCATAGGTCATGACAGATAATTGGTAACCCTTGTCATTTTCGAGGCGATAAGCCCGAACCTCTTGATTCTGCCATTTCCCAAACACGCTTTCTTGATACTGTTTCACAAACCTTCTCCTCTCACTGTTTTTCTCCATTGTATCAGTTTCACAAGAAGAAACACTCCACTTTTTATAGAAAATTAGTGGCTATTCTTTATGAAATGGATGAATGATCACCCCTTGAACAACCCGATTGACGGTACCAGTTGGTGATGGCGTGTCTGGGCGATTTTGCACCTTGAGCGAAGTCAAGAGAGAAATCAACTGACCGTAGATAATGTATGGGAAGGCACGGTAGATATCTAGGGAGTCTGCTGATGCTTTCACCAACACTTCCCGTACATGCTCGATCCCTGCAGCTTGATCGGTCAAGAGGACAACTTGACGGGCAATCCGATCTCCTGCAACTTCTCCAACCAAGTCCAGATCATACTGACGGGTATAAGGATCAATGGATCCAAAGACCAAGACGAGAGTCTGGTCATTGATGAGGGATTTTGGACCGTGACGGAAACCGACAGGACTCTCATACATGGTTGCGATTTTGCCTGCTGTTAATTCCAAAATCTTGAGCTGGGCTTCATGGGCTAGGCCAAAGAAAGGTCCTGCCCCCAGGTAGATCACGCGCTCGAAGTCTAGATCGACCACTTCTTTGACCGCACGGTCCTTCTCCAAGATTTGCTCTGACAGATGAATCAGTTCTTCTACTCGTTTTTCTTTCATCTCTTCCTCGCTTGGATCAAAGACCAAGAGAGCTGTCAAGAGCATGGAGGTAAAGCTAGAGGTCATGGCAAAACCAGCATCGTTGGTTTCTTTCGGCTGTAAGAGCAAGAGATTGCGCTCATCTCCGTGGGCTTGCTGGGCCAGTTTTCCTTCTTCGGCACAGGTAATGGTGATCTGATAAAGTTCATCGACCAAGCCTTGGGCCAACTGCACGGTTGCGACACTTTCTGGCGAATTGCCACTCCGGGCAAAAGATACTAAAATCGTCGGAACCTCTTTTTTCAAATAGGTTTGAGGATGAGCTACGATATCCGTCGTCGCAATGGATTGAAAATTCCAGTGGCGTTCATCGTGCACTTCCTGCAAGTAAGGAACCAAGGTATCCCCCACATATGCTGAGGTTCCTGCCCCTGTCAAGATGACCTTGATATAGTCATGCTCTTGCCCAATCTTTTCTAAGAAAGCTTTGATTTCCGCTTTTCTTTCTTGGTACAAGCGAGCCGTTTCTTTCCAAACACTTGGTTGTTGGTAAATCTCACGTGTTGTGATCTCTGCTCCTAGCTCCTGCAAGTCTTCTTTTGTATAGTCTAACATAGAAACTGTTGTTCCTTTCTACAATCTAACGTTGATAAATGGGAAAGGAGCCTGAGATGATGCTCCCAGACTCCCATACCAACCTACTCATCTTCATCATCATCAAGGTTTGACAAGAGGTCATTGACCTTGACAATACTTTCTTTTGCACGTTCAGGGTAGTCCCCTTCATTACCAGTCAGGCTACTATTGATGAATTCGATAACCATCGGAAGATTCATCCCTGCGTATAAGTCAATCGCACGTCCTTCAAGGATCAAGCGGCTCACGGTGTTGCAAGGAGTTCCTCCCAAGAGATCGGCAAATACAATATAGTCTTCTAGACCTTGGACTGTTGCTTCTAATTTAGCAGTAAAGTCTTCTGGTCCTTCTTCTGGTAAGAGTGCAACCGTATGGATGGATTCTTGTGGTCCCATAATCATCTCTGTGCTCGCTTTGAGCTCTTCACAAAAGCGACCATGGCTGACCAATACTAACTCTTTTGCCATACCTTACTCCATTATGCCATTCCAAAGAAGAAGTGGCCAAATGCTGAGAATGCGATTGCTGCAAGGATGATGAGCAAGATAGCTTTTGTAGAGTTCATACCCTTACGTCCAAGCAACCAGTAGATTACACCTGTGATGATAGCTGGTACCAAACGTGGGAAGATAAGGTTGAGCATATCTTGAATTTCAATCGCTTTGTCCCCAATGTGTGGAGTCCAAGAAACTTCAACACCAATCATGCTGGCAATCAAGGCACCAACCATGAAGATACCCAGAACGGCAGCTGCGTCGATCAAAGCTGTCAAGGTACTTTGCATATTGTTGATGAGGTTAACCCCTTCTTTATAGGCAAATTCCAACTGTTTCCAACGGAAAATGTCATAAGCAACTGCCACAGCGATCCACAAGAAGATACCGGCTGGGTTTCCTGCAATAGCCAAAGTTGCTGCGATTGAACCCATAATAGCTGGTACCAATGATCCAAAGATTGAGTCCCCAAGAGGAGCGAATGGTCCCATGAGACCTGTCTTGATCCCGTTCACCGCATCTTTTGATTTGACACCATCTTTTTCTTCCAGAGCAAGGTCAAAACCAGTGATAATGGTGTGGAAGAATGGTGAAGTATTGAAGAATTGCGTATGCAATTTCATCATTTCTTTCAATTCTGGAGTGCCATCACCATACATTTTACGCAACTGAGGTAAAAGCATATAAAGGTAACCAGAAGCCTGCATCCGTTCGTAGTTCCAACCCAATTGGAAGGTGAAGAGGCTACGTTTGTTGATTTGTTTAAAATCTTCTTTTGTTAGTTTGTAATTAGAATTCGTCATCTTCAATTTCCCCGCTTTCTACATTGCTTGCTGGAGCAGCTACGACTGTACGTTGACTGTTTTTGAAGTGTTGTACTGCAAGGAAGATACCGATAATGGCAATACCAATCATAGATACACTCTTGAAGTTGTTAACAAAAGTAATAGCTTGTTCTTTTGGAAGTTTAGCGAACACATCAGAACCAACAATGCTAGACACTGCAGCACCAAGGCTTTGAACATTGCTATAAAGCACTGTCAACATTGCTGTTAAGCCAAAGCCAAGTGCTAAGTAGTGAAGGTTACGACGAACAGGAAGGTAACGAAGCAAGATCGCAAATCCAAGACCTGGAAGCATTTGACCTGCAAGTTTCAGACCGTTTGCCAACCATTGTACATTAGCAAGACCTGTAACAACAGTTTCTACGAAAGTACCACCAAAGGCAAGAGCCAAGAAGACTGGAAGGGCACGAGAAAGAGCCCAAGGAACAGCACCAAGAAGGTAGTTGCGTTCAATTCCTTTATAGTCGTAACGTTCGATCGCAGCATCTACACGGTGAGCGAAGTAAGTTGTAGTCATACGACCAAGAATATCAAAGTAGGTCAACAAAGTTGCTACCGGCACAGCGATTGTAGCAATAGCAATCTCTGGATCAATCCCTTTTGCTACTGAGAAGGCAGTCGCAAGAACGGCACCAGAAGTGGCGTCAATACGAGAAGCTCCACCGAAAGTACCAACACCGAGCACTGTCAATTGAAGAGAAGCTCCGATAAATAGACCTGTCTTTAAATCCCCCATAACAAGTCCTGTAATGAAACCAGCAAAGACTGGTGATCCTGCTGATGAAACAATCGTCAACTCATCACAGATTTGATAAGCTGAGTACAAAGTAAGTAGTAAAATTTGCCACCATTGTATCATGACAATTTCCTCCTAAAAATTTTCTTTTACTTTAATAACTTCATAAAGTCTTCTGCAGTGTCGTTTGGCACCATCTGAGACGTAATCTTCACACCTTTTTCGTGGATCTTGTTGAAGGCTTCCACGTCCGCGTCCACCACATTGATCGAGCGGGTAATCGCACGTGTCTCATCGGATTGAGACATATTGCCGACATTCAGCGTTTCAAGCTGAACGCCTGCTTCGATCAAACGAAGGAAACGATCAGGTTTGCGAGCTACGATAAAGAGTCGTTGGCTATCATATTTTCCAGCCAAGATATTTTCCGCAGCCTTTGCGACTGGCAAGATACTGAGCTTGACACCAGGTGGTGTCGCTAGTTTCAAGCCACTTTTTTCGATATCATTTTGAGCGACTTCATCATCGATCACCATGATACGTGAAACATTTAGTTTGGTAGTCCAAAGATTGGCTACCTGCCCGTGGATCAAACGTCCATCGATACGGCATCCTACAATAGTCATAAGTTTTCCCCCTTTACTTCTTTGAATGTAGGTTGTTGAACAAGTTGAAGTGTCTCTTGGTAACGCCCTTCTGTCTCAAAGACGATCAGGCTATTGGCTCCTTCTTTGAGGAAACCATGAGGCACGTAAAGTGAAGTGGTCGGTCCGACCTCCCAGAAGCGGCCAAGGTTGTGGCCGTTGACAAAGACGACCCCTTCCCCAAATCCTGTCATATCCAGATAAGTGTCAAGGGTGTGATCCAGCTGAAAATCATATCGGTAAAATGCTGGAGCACCTGCCTGCCATTCCTTTGAAAAATCGAGCTGACTGAGATCTTGTAAATCCAGTGGGTACTGCTTCCAATGAAGGTGAAAATGCAAATCCACACAGACACCTGTGCGAATGCCCTTGCGCTGGCTATCAGCTAAGAGCTTGTGCCCGTAGTTGACACGACCCATATTCTCAAGCAAGATTTTTAAATTCGTAACCGCTTTCTTTTTTCCTTTGATGAAAAGATCTTCACCGATCTCTGTTTGGTATTGCGTTGCTAGATGACGATCATTCACGTACACCTGCGCCCGATCTCGACCATCGATGATCCGAAGTCTTTCCTCCGGCGCATCCATTTCAACATCTGTCTCATACAAAAGATAGCCAGTATATTGGCCCAGCTCTTCCATCCGTTTTGGATAGAGACTGGTTTCGACCTGAGCCAAATTGTCCAGATTCCCAAAAAGACTAGTTTTGGCTGCCAAATGTAAGGTCTGCTCTGGCAAACATTCTTTGATGAGCGGTTCTTGCTGTGGGTATTCCGAATAATAGGTCGCCATCATCTTTTGAATGGCATAATACTTCTCCGTCGGATTGCCCTGCTCATTGAGCAAAGCCCCATAGTCATAGGACGTCACCTGTGGCAAATCAAGCGTCCCCCGAGCTGAACAACCATTCATGAAGCCAAAATTGGTTCCGCCATGAAACATATAGAGGTTGATGGAACCAAGCTCCAAGACCTCATGGACAGCTTCTGCCAACTCCTCTGGGTCCCTGTGAATCACGGGTTCCTTCCAGCGGGTAAACCAGCCATCCCAGAATTCCATACACATCAAGGGCCATTTCTTGCCGTATTCGTCAAAGAATTCTTTCATCTGACCGAAGTTATAGGCTGCTTTGGAACCGAAGTTTCCCGTCACAAAGAGGTCTTCTTCGATCAAGGTTCCTGTTCTTAGCGTTGCTCGCCATGGTCCATCTGATGTAAAGAGAGGACAGGTCACGCCTTTTTCCTTCATCAAATCCCGAATGGCACGAAGATAATCCTTATCCTCTCCATAAGAGCCGTACTCATTTTCCACCTGCATCATGAGGATTGGACCACCCTGATCCACTTGGTAGGGTGTCAACAAGCCAAGCAAGCGATCATAATAACGATCCACTGCTTCGATAAAGGCTGGGTCTGATGAGCGGATTCGCAGGTCTTCTTCTAAGAGCCAGGCTGGTAATCCACCAAATTCCCACTCTGCACAGATAAAGGGCGACGGCCTTACAATCATGTAAAGTCCAAGGGATTGGGCTGTTTGAATGAAACGCTCTAGATCCAATCGACCACTAAAGTCAAACTGCCCTTTGCGGGGTTCATGCGCATTCCAAGGGACATAGGTTTCAACCGTGTTAAAACCCAAAGCCTTTAGATTATACAAGGAATGATACCAGTCTGCTGGGTCAATTCGGAAATAATGGATCGCTCCGGACAAAATCTTGAAGGGTTGACCTTTTAAATAGAAAGCATCGCGAATCTCAAAAACTCCCATAAACGCCCCCCTTTCTTATATGTAACCCTTTTCATTTATTAATATAATAAATTATTTAAAAAATGTCAACACTTTTATAAAAAATATGTTAAAATAGGGTTAAATAAGAGAAATCTAAAGAGAGGTAGCACTATGGCAATTCCAAAGTACCAACACATCAAAGATGAATTGAAGCAGCAAATTATCTCCGGAAAATTTGAAAATGGAGATAAATTTTATACTGAAGCTGAACTCATTAAAATTTATGATGTCAGCTCTATCACCGTTGTCCGTGCTTTGAACGACCTCGCTGCTGATGGCTACATTGTCCGCCAGCAAGGAAAAGGAACCTTTGTTTCTCGTGCTCGAAAACACAAACTGGTTGAATTTTCAGATGTTGAGACCTTCCCAATCCAAAAGGCCAAAGTCAAAGTTCTCTCTATTAAACGTGGAAATACCTTAAGCATCCTAGACAAACTAGGCCTCAACCCAACGCAATTCTACTATAAGATCGAACGGACTCGCCAGACAGGGGATGATACCTATATCTTCCACCAAACCTATATTCCTGAACAATACATCAATCCAAACTATCCAAATTTGGAATACTATAGCTCTATCTATGATCGCTTCAAAGAAGACTACCACATTCATATGAATGATGAACACTTCGAAGAAGTCAACGAAATCGTCTTTCCTACACCAAGCAAGATTGCTAAAGTATTGAAGATCGACGAAAATTTCCCAACGGTTAAACAAGTGAAGACGACCAAGCTAGAAGCGACTGGCCAAATCCTTGAATACACGGAAACCTATAAACGCGGTGACTACTACAAGATCAAGTTCATCTCCTGTGACCGCGATCACTAAGAACCAAAAAGACTGAGACATCTCGGTCTTTTTTATAGCTCCAGTATAGCATGTTGAAAACGATTTCTAAAGACCTCTTTAAAGATATATATAATTAGTGATAGTTTAGCTATAAAAAGTTTAAAAAGAGAGTGGGACAGAAATCGGTAATTCGTTAGA
>OGGM01000178.1_pt1 | contig 62528 bp, 55 predicted proteins | sample 1571251 | NCBI WGS metagenome assembly OGGM01 (sample SAMEA2582076, study PRJEB24529) | metagenome | biome: Human gut stool | place: China | collected 2011 | reverse complement strand
CAGGCCCAAATGCCAAACCCGAGATTCTCAAAGGTGGCGTAGTATACGCTGACTCGGCGATGTGCTCAAGTCCCGAACAGACAAAGATCCCGAAGGATCGCCAGTTCGGGGCTAAATCCAGCCACGTTCGGCAAAAGATACATACGCACCGCGGCCGATAACCAGATGATCAAGCACGCGTATCTCCATGAATCTACAACATTTTATCACCCTTTCGGTAATCAGTCTGTCGGCCTGACTTGGCTCCGGGCTACCGGAGGGATGATTATGCGCAAGGATCACGGCGGCGGCGTTCACTTTGATGGCTTCGCGTACAATTTCTCGCGGATGCACCTCAACGTGGCTAAGAGTACCAGAAAAAAGACGACTATGTTTCAACACCCGGTTCTGATTATCTAAAAAGATCACCATAAAGATCTCGCGCTCCTCTTCCGTCAGCTGGCTTTGTAAAAACTCGCGCGTCATCGAGGGGGTGACCAGCGCGGCCTCCTCGACCAGCTGCGAGCTAAAATAGCGTCGCGCCAGCTCGGCAATGCCCTTCAGTTGGGCATATTTCGCCAGCCCCAGTCCGTCTACAGCAATCAGTTGCGCTTTATCAGCGGAAAGCAGAGCGTAGAGTGAGCCAAAACGCTGCAGTAACGCCTGGGCATAGCTGAGCACATCCTGACGACGCGTGCCGACGCGCAGAAACAGCGCCAGCAGCTCAACATCCGTTAGCGTTTCGATGCCGTATTGCAGCATCTTCTCCCGTGGCATCAGATTTTCCATTCCGTCCATGCGCCCTCCTGGGTGAATCAGCCTATCCTGGCACAGCCTGACGGCGCTGCCGACCCGTCGATTTTCACCCTGCGTAGCCGCTCGCAAAGTGAATGCCCGGCAGAGACACGACGGCGGCAGGATTGTGATAAGATGCGCGGATTCTGGTCTACGGCAACAGGAAGACATCATGATGACTCTGGCGGGTAAAAAAATCGTCCTGGGCGTCAGCGGCGGCATCGCGGCGTATAAAACCCCGGAACTGGTGCGCCGGCTGCGTGAACGCGGCGCGGAAGTGCGTGTCGCGATGACGGAGGCGGCAAAAGCGTTCATCACCCCACTCAGCCTGCAGGCGGTATCCGGCTATCCGGTTTCCGACAGCCTGCTCGATCCGGCGGCGGAAGCGGCAATGGGCCATATTGAGCTCGGTAAATGGGCCGACCTGGTGATCCTCGCCCCAGCGACCGCCGATTTAATCGCTCGCGTGGCGGCCGGCATGGCCAACGATCTGGTGTCGACGATCTGTCTTGCCACCCCATCCCCGGTTGCCGTGGTGCCCGCCATGAACCAGCAGATGTATCGCGCGCAGGCCACCCAGCATAATCTGCAGACGCTCGCTACCCGCGGGCTGCTGCTATGGGGACCAGACAGCGGTAGCCAGGCCTGCGGCGACGTCGGCCCGGGGAGAATGCTCGATCCGTTAACTATCGTAGACATGGCCGCGCAGCATTTCGCCTCCCCTGTCAAAGATTTGCAACATCTCAACCTCATGATTACCGCGGGCCCGACCCGTGAGCCATTGGATCCGGTGCGTTATATCACCAACCACAGCTCTGGCAAGATGGGCTTCGCGATTGCCGCCGCCGCAGCGCAGCGGGGCGCGAACGTGACCTTGATCAGCGGGCCGGTATCGCTACCGACCCCGCCGTTTGTGCAGCGCATTGATGTCACTACCGCGCTGGAGATGGAAGCGGCCGTCCAGGCTGGCGCCCAGCAGCAGCACATTTTTATTGGCTGCGCCGCAGTAGCGGATTACCGCGCCGCCGTCATCGCCGAAGATAAAATAAAAAAACAAGGTGATGAATTAACAATAAAAATGGTTAAAAACCCGGATATCGTGGCCGGGGTCGCGGCGCTAAAATCACATCGCCCCTACGTCGTTGGGTTTGCCGCCGAAACGAATAATGTGGAAGAATATGCGCGGCAAAAACGTGCCCGCAAGAACCTCGACCTGATTTGCGCCAACGATGTTTCCCAGCCTAATCAGGGCTTTAACAGCGACAGCAACGCACTACACCTTTTCTGGCAGGATGGGGAAAAGCGCTTACCACTTGAGCGCAAGGAACTCCTGGGCCAATTATTACTCGACGAGATCGTGACCCGTTATGATGAAAAAAATCGACGTTAAGATTCTGGACCCGCGTGTCGGCCAGCAATTTCCGCTGCCGACCTATGCCACCTCCGGCTCCGCCGGACTTGACCTGCGAGCCTGTCTCGACGACGCCGTAGAGCTGGCGCCGGGCGCAACCACGCTGTTGCCGACCGGCCTTGCGATTCATATCGCCGATCCCTCTCTGGCGGCGGTGATCCTGCCGCGCTCCGGCCTGGGTCATAAGCATGGCGTAGTCCTGGGCAACCTGGTGGGCCTTATCGACTCCGATTACCAGGGGCAGCTGATGGTGTCCGTCTGGAACCGCGGTCAGCAGAGCTTTATTATCGAGCCGGGCGAACGTATCGCGCAGATGGTCTTTGTGCCGGTCGTTCAGGCGGAATTTAACCTGGTGGAATCCTTCGATGCCACCGACCGCGGCGAAGGCGGCTTCGGTCACTCAGGGCGTAAATAAGCCCAGCAACACGGAATCTGCATCCCAACGCGCATAACGCAATAACATTACCGCAAGCCCTGGTTTGCGGTCGCGTTGTGGATGTCTGCCTGACAAGTGCTTATTTTCAGGGGTATTTTAAAACATGGCAGAAAAGCAAACTGCGAAACGGAATCGTCGCGAAGAAATACTTCAATCTCTGGCGCTGATGCTGGAATCCAGCGATGGTAGTCAGCGTATTACCACCGCGAAACTGGCGGCTTCCGTCGGCGTCTCTGAAGCCGCGCTGTATCGCCATTTTCCCAGCAAAACCCGCATGTTTGACAGCCTGATCGAGTTCATTGAAGACAGTCTGATTACGCGCATCAATTTGATTTTGAAAGATGAAAAGGACACCACCGCGCGCCTGCGCCTGATCGTTCTGTTGATTCTTGGCTTTGGCGAGCGTAATCCTGGGCTGACGCGTATCCTCACCGGGCACGCGCTGATGTTCGAACAGGACCGGCTTCAGGGTCGCATCAACCAGCTTTTTGAGCGCATCGAAGCGCAGCTACGCCAGGTGATGCGCGAGAAAAAAATGCGCGAAGGCGAAGGCTACACCCTCGACGAAACCCTGCTGGCCAGCCAGCTGCTGGCTTTCTGCGAGGGCATGCTGTCGCGCTTTGTGCGCAGCGAGTTCAAATATCGTCCGACGGATGATTTCGACGCCCGCTGGCCGCTGGTCGCCGCACAGCTGCAGTAATCTTCTTCTGAGATGCCCGGTAGCGTGACGCTTACCGGGCGTATGTCTTAGACGCCGTAGGCTTCACGATAGGCGCGAACTGACGCCAGGTGTTCCGCCATCTCGGGTTTCTCTTCCAGATAAGTAATCAGCTCTTTCAGAGTGATGATTGAGATAACCTGGCAGCCGTAATCCCGCTCCACTTCCTGAATGGCGGAGATCTCGCCGCGGCCGCGTTCCTGACGATCCAGGGAGATCAGAACGCCCGCCAGCTGCGCGCCCTGGGCCTGGATAATCTCCATGGATTCGCGAATCGCCGTACCGGCGGTGATCACGTCATCCACCAGCATTACCCGGCCCTGCAGCGGGCTACCGACCAGATTGCCGCCTTCGCCATGGGTTTTTGCCTCTTTGCGGTTAAAGCAGTAAGGCAGATCGCGGTCATGATGCTCGGCTAACGCCACCGCGGTGGTGGTGGCGATTGGGATTCCTTTGTAGGCCGGGCCAAACAGCAGGTCAAACTCAATTCCGGAATCCACCAGCGCCTCGGCATAAAAACGGCCCAGCAGAGCCAGATCGCGCCCGGTGTTAAACAGGCCGGCGTTGAAGAAATAGGGGCTCTTGCGCCCGGATTTCAGCGTGAATTCGCCAAACTTAAGAACCTGCTTGCTAAGCGCAAACTCAATAAACTGGCGCTGATACGGCTTCATGGATTCGCTCCTTTGGTACTTTTCATCATTGTCAGACTGCGCGCTCCCCTTCGCAGGTGTGATGAAGGATAAAGCGCAAAAAAAAGGCGACTTCTCAGTCGCCTTAATCATTAATTTTCTAACGCCGCCTTCTGCGTCGTGATAATGGACTCGATCCCCCCTCGGGCTAACGCCAGGAGAGTGAGGAGTTCTTCATGGGTAAACGGCTCACCTTCCGCAGTGCCCTGCACCTCAATAATACGGCCATCTTCGGTCATCACCACGTTCATGTCGGTCTCCGCGGCGGAGTCTTCGATGTACTCCAGATCGCAGATGGCTTCGCCATTTACGATACCGACGGAGACCGCGGCCACCATCCCTTTCATCGGATTGGTTTTCAGCTTGCCGGCGGCGACCAGCTTATTCAGCGCATCGGCCAGCGCCACGCAGGCACCGGTAATGGAGGCGGTGCGGGTGCCGCCGTCGGCCTGCAGTACATCGCAGTCGAGAGTAATCGTGAATTCGCCCAGCGCTTTCAGGTCAACCGCTGCGCGCAGCGCGCGGGCAATCAGGCGCTGAATTTCCATCGTCCGGCCGCCCTGCTTGCCTTTTGCCGCTTCACGCGCGTTACGCGTGTGCGTAGAACGCGGCAGCATGCCGTATTCAGCGGTGATCCAGCCCTGGCCCTGGCCTTTCAGGAAACGCGGAACGCCTTCGTCAATAGAGGCAGTGCACAGCACTTTGGTATCACCGAATTCGACCAGCACGGAGCCTTCAGCGTGTTTTGTGTAATTACGGGTCAGGGTGACGGGACGCACCTGATTAGCGCTACGGCCTGCTGGACGCATGATAGAAATCTCCGGCTTGAAACGAATGTGAGGGCGCATTATACGAATTTCATGGCAAAAAGCCTATGCCCACTCCAGCCGGACGCGCCGATAATGTCAGTCCAGCGTTTTACGATAAGATTTCAACCCCACGCCAATGACAATCACCGCCAGGCCTATCAGCGGCAAGAGGTCAGGCAACAATGCCGTTGCTGAATAGCCTTTCAGCATAATGCCCTTAACCAGGCGGATGAAGTAGGTCAGCGGTAAACAGGAGCCAATGGCTTTCGCCCAGTCAGGCATACTAATAAAGGGGCTAATAAAGCCGGACAGCATAATGGAAGGGATAAAGTAAAAAGAGGACATTTGCAGCGCCTGCAGCTGGTTTTGTGCTAAGCCAGAAATACCGATACCAATTGACAGACAAAGAAAGACATAAATTAACAGCACAAAAAATAGTAGGAAGACGCTACCGTGAAGGGGGATATCGAACAACAAAACGGCGGCAATCAGGATTAACGTCGCCTGAAACAGACCAATGATAACAAAAGGCGTTATTTTCCCAATAATGACCTCAAGCCCGGACAACGGAGAGACCAGTAAATTTTCTAACGCCCCGTTTTCTCGCTCGCGGGTAATTGACAGGGCGGTCATCAGGATTAACGTTGTACTGAGTATAGACCCCATAATACCGGGAATAGTATTAAACTGGGTTATCCCCTCAGGGTTAAACATGCGATGAATGATAAGCTCGAAATCATCCTCTTTTTGCACCACACGCATGTCGCCCGGCAAATCGTGCTGAAACATCGACTTCGCCACCTGCACAAGGGCGCTGAGCGCATTCCCCGTGGTGATCGGATCGATGGCATCCCCCTGAATTAATAGTTGTGGCTTTTCTCCACGCAGTAACTTGCGCGTAAACCCTTCAGGGATCGTCACGATAAAAGTGACATCCCCCCGCACAAAGGCTTTCTGCGCCGCCTCTTCTGAATCGACAGGAATCATCGAAAAATACCCGGTATTTTGCGCTTCCGTCACAAAGATTTGACTCATGCGTTCGGTATCATAATTTAGTAAGGCGGTCGGAAGATTATGCGGATCCATATTGATGGCATAGCCAAGAATGATCAGCTGAAAAAGAGGTGTCAGGAGCACCATACTGATGCTGACTTTATCACGGCGTAGCTCGTGAATTTCCTTAATAACCACGCCAATCCACCGCGTAACGGAGAAGCTAAAATTAATTTTTTTCACAATTATTTTTCATCAAGTAGGTAAATGCATCTTCCAGATTGGTATCCACCTTACAGAACTCATAACCCTGTTGCGTAAAGGCAAAAAGCGCGGATTTTAACTTCGCTTCATCTCTGGATGTAATATAAAGCTGATTGCCAAAAATGACCGTTTGCTCAATATCCGGCAAGCGCTGTAGCTGGCTTTCAAGCAGCGTCAGACCGGCGCCGCTGGTTCGCATGGTGATCAAATTCTGGGAGGCGATAATCGACGCAATAGTGCCATTCGCCAGCAGCCGACCATATGAGAGATAGGCAACCTTATGGCAGCGCTCAGCCTCATCCATATAATGCGTGCTCACCAGTATCGAGATCCCCCGGTCAGAGAGCTGGTGCAGCATTTGCCAGAACTCTCGCCGCGCCTTGGGATCCACGCCAGCAGTCGGCTCATCCAGAAATAGCAAAACAGGTTCATGCAACATACAGGCGGCGAGGGCCATTCTTTGCTTCCAGCCCCCAGAAAGCTCCTTAGCCAGCTGGTGCTGTCGGGCAGTGAGGCCTAACTCAGAAAGCGCACGTTCAACCCGATCTCTACGCCGATCGAGGCTATATAACCGCGCAATAAAAAGTAAGTTTTCCCGAATAGTTAAATTTCCCCACATTGAGAAATACTGGGTCATGTAGCCTATCTTTTTCTTTATCTTTTCCCGCTGCGTAAAGATATCCATACCCAGACAAGTACCTTCACCGGAATCCGGCGTAATCAAACCACACATCATTCGAATCGATGTCGTTTTTCCGCTACCGTTCGGACCGAGAAAACCATAGATCTCGCCTTTTGCTACCTGTAAAGAGAAATCCTTTACGACTTGATGCTCGCCAAAATGTTTATTGAGATTTTTTACATCAATACAAAGATTATTCATCGCCAATAATCTCCACATCAAACGGTTGGCCGATTTTCATCCGCCCTGCCTGCTGCAGCGCAGGGATAGCCTCCGCCATAAAAATGAGCTTCTCACGACGTTTCGTACTATAAATAACTGGAGGCGTAAACTCGGCCTCAGGGCTGATATAGTTAATAACGCCAGCAATGGGCTCAGCGCAACCATCGCATATAAGTTTTACCTTAGATCCGATTTTAAATTTACCGAGCTTCGCTTCGGGTATAAAGAAGCGTACTTTTATATTCTCAGGAGGTAACAGACTGATTATTGGTTTACCAGCAGAAGGGCGCTCCCCGGCACGATAAATAATATCGAAGACTTTAGCATTGACCGGAGAAACAATCGTCGTTTGCTGGACATCCCACAGCGCCTTATCCCGTTCGAGTTTTGCCGCGGCCACCATTGAGCGCTGCTTGCTAATCTCATCCTGCCGGGCAGGGAGTTGCCGTGCTTTGAGTTGATTAATTAACTCTTCAACCTGTGCGCCTTTTTGAGTTAATTCATCCCGGATATCCTCCCATTCCGCAAGCGATATGGCATGATTGGCGTAAAGATTACGATATCGCCCAAGCTGCCGCTTTACCTGGGATTCTGCCGATTGTGCTTTTTTAATCTGCGAACGTATAATATCCAGCTCTTCAGGCCGTTCTCCAGATTCCAGATTTCGTAATAGAGCGCTCTCTGCTGATAGTTTTTCCTCAGCGCGCAGGAAAATATTTTGCGCATCGAAGGACTCAATCTTCACTAACTCCTGTCCTGCGGCGACGTTATCTCCTTTATTGATCAAGATCCGTTCTATTTTTTCATTACCAGAATATGAAAGGTATACAAATTCTCCATGTGAATAACCGGATAACATGTTATCTGGTTTGTTATCACACCCGGTGAGTATCAGCACCGATATCAGTATAATAAATACATTTATTGGCTTTCGCATTAAAACGCATCCATACGCATATCATTTCCCTTATCACTACGGTCTGGATTGAGGCACGCTCGCTCCAGGACCGGACAATCATCGTCAGTTTAATCTCTTAAATAATGCTTAACGTAGCTTTCATTCAATTTATCTATAGAGCTCAGATTTAACCCAGCTATCGAATTAAAAGAATAATCTTTTGTGAATGCAAGAATCGACGATCCGCCCGGGGAGAACCATTTAGCACTCTGTTTAAAAGGCCAGGGAAGTTCATAACCTTCTTCTCTCAGCAGGTGATTAAGCATGCTCCAGTCTGCTCTAAAATCTTCGCCACAAAATGGAGTATCATCCTGTACATTTTCGGCAGTGAACAATGCTATCGGCGTACAAAAATCAGCTGTCGAGGAAAAGTATATATTATAGAAACTGATGATGAGCTTCTGTACTTTTTCAGGAAAAGCTCCAGGAATGGTCAGCACACCCAGCAAGTATTTATAGTCCGGATATCTTTTTATAAAGTCAAATATCCCTTGCCATAAATAATCAAGCACCTTACTTTTTTGATAAGGTTTCTGAATAAAACCGCGGCCAATTTCCACACACTTCTCTAAACAGGAATAGGCATTATCATGGTATTTAAACAAGCTGTTGCTATAGAGGCCTGTTACACCATGTTGGGCCAGCTGCTCGCCAACGGGCATAACACGATATGCTCCCAGGATTTCCACATCAGAAGGATCCCACAAAATGATATGATAATAACTTTCATCAAAAACATCGTTATCTCGGTCGTTACCAGTTCCGGCACCAATATCGCGATAACAGCGTTCGCGTAAGCGCCCTAACTCATCAATAATGGGTGAGGTTCGGTTAGTATTACAGCGATATATCACTAGTTTTCTACCGTCTTCAAACTGCCTTAATATTTCGCACTCCTCTATTGCGCTAATTAGCTCCTCTTTACCTGGTTCTAATTCTTGCGGCGCAATCGTATCTAACAGAGCCGGGCCATTCTTCGCTATACTCTGGAGGTGCGTCAAACATACATTTGCCGCGGCAGAAAGATCTTTATTGTATTCTTTAAACGAGGATAAGGCTATTTGCTGTCCTATATTGATTTTCATGGTCTTGCCATGATGGCGGAGAGCTTCACGAATAACCATCATATTCGACAGTTGCCGCCAGAATGTTGCAGTAAGATAATAAATCTTACTGTTTGCTCCCGTAATATGAATTGGTACCAATGCTGCATTATTTCTCATAGCAAGCTGTAAAAAACCGGGGTTCCACTTATGCTCCTGTAACCCGGAAAGAGACCAGTTAGCTAGCTTACCCGCAGGACATATAATCAATACGCCTCCTTTTCGCAGGTGATCGTTCATCTCGCGGAATTTTTTATGGCTCATCTTACCGGCCATATTCTCAATTCCAATGGTAAGTTCCGATACCTGGGGGAATATAATTGGCAAAACGTGATTAGCTATTATTTTTATATCACTCCTGACTCGGGAGACCGTATGTATTAAGCTAAGTCCATCGATAACCGTCGGATGATTTGAAATAACAACCGTAGCCCCATGCTCAGGTATGTTGTTAAATTGGTGGTGTTCGCTTTCACATTTCAACTCAAGGAGTTCAACAACTGCATTAACCCACTCGACCCCATTTTTATTAACGAGTCGCTCGTTATATATTAAGCGAGAAAATACCTTATTGCCAAATGCCGTCCTGAATAGCCATTTTTTCCAAAAAGGTATGGTTGTATTTGGAAAAAATTCCCTTACGACTCTGTCAAAGATAGCGTCCATATTAAAATCCTTTTTATAGAACTCATCGTAAACGACTATACTAGCGTTCTTTCAGTCGGACAATACCGCATAAAACTTAAAAAGGCCAAAACAAAACAATTAGATATAATTAATACAACAGTATTCTCACCATAAATACAATCACCAAAGTTTTAATAAATTTATAGTAATCAATGCAAAAAAAACATACATAATGCTTAAAGGTAATACCCTATCTCATTTCTGGTGGTTATACTTCCTAAAACTCACAGAATAGCTTTTCTGGCGGTATATGCATTTGTACAAAGGCATCCGAATTCCATGCCCGTATCTAATATCAGAAAAATATTAACTATGGATTCCCATAATATATAACCCCACCTACAGCCCCTGGTGAAAATAACTTTGCGGCGATATCCCTTAAAACAATCGTCCTTGAAGTATTTCATCACTATTCCTGTTAAGTCACCGCCCGCACGGCTATAATCCTTGCATTCATTATTACGAAAACAGGAACGCCTATGATCCGCAGTATGACCGCCTATGCCCGCCGTGAAATCAAGGGTGACTGGGGTAGCGCCGCATGGGAGCTGCGCTCGGTAAACCAGCGCTATCTGGAAACGTACTTCCGCCTGCCGGAGCAGTTCCGTAGTCTGGAGCCCGTGGTACGCGAGCGCATTCGCGCCCGCCTGACTCGCGGTAAAGTCGAATGCACCTTGCGTTTTGAACAAGATCCCAGCGCTCAGGGTGAACTCATCCTCAACGAAAAGCTGGCTAAACAGCTGGTAAACGCTGCCAACTGGGTGAAAATGCAGAGCGATGAAGGGGAAATCAACCCGGTTGATATCCTGCGCTGGCCGGGCGTGATGGCCGCCAAAGAGCAGGATCTCGACGCCATCGCCGTCGACATTCTGGCCGCTCTTGACGGCGCGCTGGACGACTTCATCGTCGCCCGCGAAACGGAAGGCCAGGCCCTGAAAGCGCTTATCGAGCAGCGGCTTGAAGGCGTGAGCGGCGAAGTGGCGAAAGTTCGCGCTCATATGCCGGAAATTCTCCAGTGGCAGCGCGAGCGACTGGTCGCCAAGCTGGAAGATGCGGAAGTACAGCTGGAAAATAACCGCCTTGAGCAAGAGCTGGTGCTGATGGCGCAGCGTATCGACGTTGCCGAAGAACTGGACCGTCTCGAAGCGCACGTTAAAGAGACCTATAACATTCTGAAGAAGAAAGAAGCTGTGGGTCGCCGTCTCGACTTTATGATGCAGGAGTTCAACCGTGAATCGAACACCCTGGCGTCAAAATCGATTAACGCCGAGGTGACCAACTCCGCGATTGAGCTGAAGGTACTCATCGAGCAAATGCGCGAGCAAATCCAGAATATCGAGTAACGCTTTCTCGTTTGTTAATGTATTTCGGTATCCAGGGCCATGATAAATCATGGCCTTTTTATTTATCTCTCTCACGGGCGAATGATAAGAATCTACTTATAAAAAATAGTCGTCCAGTTTTCGGTTGTGGCAAATAAGCACAACGCGGCACAGTCAGGAAAACACTACCGCGAGAGAAAAGAATGGACTTTAATGCGCTTCACCAGCAAAACCAACCTTTGTTGCTTGCCAATGTCTGGGATGCCAGCAGCGCTCAGGCTGCTCAGCAGGCTGGTTATCAGGCGCTGGGATCCTCCAGCGCTGCTATCGCCGCAATGTTAGGGTATGAAGATGGCGAAGAGATGAGTTTTGACGAGCTGTTTTATGTCGTCTCACGCATCAAAACCGTTAGCGAACTGCCGTTAAGCGTCGATTTAGAGGCGGGCTACGGCGCGACAACCAGCCACATCATTGACAATATCCGGCGTCTGGCGCATCTCGGCGTGAGTGGAATAAATCTCGAGGATAGTCATGTGGTGGATGGTACGCGTCGTCTTGACGATGCGGAGCGCTTTGCCGTCAAACTGCAGGAAATCACCCGCGCCTGTCCCGGTCTGTTTGTTAATGTCCGCACCGATACCTTTCTTCTCAACGTACAAGATGCGCTGGTTCAGACGCTCTATCGCGGTCAACTCTACGCCAAACACGGCGCATGCGGTTTTTTTGTGCCTTGCGTCACCCGCGCGGAGGATATTATCGCCATCGTTCACCACGTGCGTTTACCCTTAAACGTAATGTGTATGCCTGAGCTGGCTGACTTCAGCACCTTATCGACACTGGGCGTAAAACGAATTTCGATGGGCAATTTTATTTATGCTGCGACGCAGGCCAGACTGAAAGACTTATTATGTCAGGTGCAAACCCAACACTCTTTCTCAGGTGTTTTTTGACCATGAAAATTACCGACAGCATGCAGTGCGATATCTGGTATCAGGCGCTGCTTGAACGCGCGGTGGAATTCACCGGCGTTTTTTTCGTCGGCGTGAAAACCACCGGCGTATTTTGTATCTCGGTCTGTCGGGCGCGAAAACCCCGGCGGGAAAACGTCGAATTTTATAATGACTTTAAATCCGCGCTGGATGCCGGCTTCCGGCCATGCAAAGTCTGTCGCCCGACGGAGAATGCCCGGACGGCCCCCGCCTTTGTTGAACAAGCGCTCCGCCTGCTGCGAGAAGCTCCAAAGGTCCGCCTCAGCGATAGCGAGCTACGTCAGCACGATATTAGCCCGGAACGCGTTCGCCGCTGGTTCCTGCAAAACCACGGGATCACCTTTCAGGCTTTTCAACGGATGCAGCGTTTGAATATGGCGCTTCAGGAATTAAAAGCAGGCCGCTCAACTACCGATGTCGCTTTCGATAGCGGTTACGAGTCCTTAAGCGGCTTCGGCTATACCTGCAAAAAATTGACCGGTTTCGCACCCAGCGCGCAACGCCAGGTTGTTTTAATTCATCGTTTTACCACCCCGTTAGGGCCAATGTTTGTTTGTGCAACGCAACGGGGAATTTGTCTGCTGGAGTTTGTCGACAGACGAGCGCTGGAGTCAGAATTCAGCGACCTGCAGCGGCGGTTCAACGCCAGCATCATCGCAGGTGAAAATGCCCACACCAGGCAGGCGCAACAGGAAATAACGGAGTATTTCGCCGGACAGCGTCAATCGTTCGAGGTGGCGCTTGATACCCCAGGCAGCGAATTCCAGCGAGCGGTCTGGCGCCGTTTACAGCACGTTAGCTTCGGTGAGACGACGCATTATCAATCGATTGCGATGGAGATAGGTAAACCAACGGCCACGCGCGCGGTGGCTGCTGCAAACGGCGCTAACCGCGTCGCGATTATCATCCCGTGCCATCGAATTATCGGCAAAGATGGTTCGATGACCGGTTACGGCGGCGGCATTGCACGAAAAATATGGCTTATTAACCATGAGGCAACCATCAGGGAAAAACGCGGCTGATTTTACTTTCAGGATCAACGGGCCCCTCCCTGACTTTCACCGCGGCTCGGTAAGCCTATTTTTTATCCAGCGCCCGGCAGGTTAAAAACGCCCCTGCCGCGCACAGCAGCGCCGGAGCCAGATAGCTGTGATCCATGTGGGTAAACTCCATCACCAGCGCCACCGCGGTCAGCGGCATCTGCATGGAGGCGGCGAGAAACGCGGCCGCCCCCACCACAGCGAAGCTGCTTTTATCACCGCCAGGGAAGCCGAGCTGCCAGAGCGCGCAGAGCAGCAGGCTGACCAATCCGCCCACCGCCAGCCCTGGGGTTAACAATCCACCCTCCGCGCCGCCGCGCAGCACCGCCAGAATCACCACCATCTTCAATACTAACAGGACAGCGACCATGGAGAGAGGCAGCCCGTCGCTGAGCGCCAGCTGCATTGGACCCTTGCCATTGCCCGGAAGCTCGGGGAAATAAAGACTCAGGATGGCAAGAAGACAAAACCCCAGCAGACAGAACACCGGCATCTGCCAGTTACTTCGCGCGCGTGAACGCGCCGCGCTGGTCGCTTTACGAAAGAGCCAGGCGCCGGTGCCAAGAATCGGGCCCGCCAGAATCGCCCACCAGAGAAAGGTGTGCGGAAGTGCGCTGGAAACAAAATGGTATTGCGATTCATCCCCTAACCCCAGGGTGGCCGTCCAGGCGGCAATCGCCGAGGTCATTATCGCCGCCAGCGTTTTTTCCCAGCTAAACGACAGCAGCATGACCTCAAGGCTGAACAACGCCCCGGCCAGCGGGACGTTATAGACCGCCGCCAGACCCGCGCCCGCCCCACAGGCAATCAGCGTGCGGGTTTCATCTTCCAGCAGGCGCAGCTTACGCGCCACCATCCCCGCCCCCAGCGCGCCCATTTCCCGGGGCGCCACCTCGCGGCCAAGCGGGGAGCCCAGCGCTACGGTGACGATCTGCAGCAGCGCGTGGATCGTCGTGGTGCCCGCGGGCATGGGTACGCAGGGGTTGGCCACCGCCGCCGCAATGGAAACCCGCCTCTGCCCATAGCGACCAAGCAGCCACCAGCCAAATCCGGCGACGGCGCCGCCGGCCACGATTGCCACGATGCGGCGTGGCCAGGACGACTCCGTGACGCCCTGTAAAAATGACACCGAACCGACGATCTGCCCATAACTGTAACCAAAAGCCAGGTGCTGAATCGCGTGTAAAATTAGTGCCAAAACCATGCCGGACAGACCGGCCAGAATCCCGGTTAATACCACGGCTATCAGGCGGATCAGATGATTTTTATTCCCGGCGGCGACGCTCATTTTCTCAGGCCTTGAAAAGGAAAAATAAAAGAATAAAGGACGAGACTTAAACATTGCGTAATCATAGTGTTTTCGATAGTGATACCCATCGCTTCACTTAGCATTACTTTTTCTAATCAATAAAAATCCCTAAAAAATCAATAAACCTTTAAATCAAGCCATCACAGATACTATTTCCATTAATTTTTCCTGGCGTAAATGATTCGCTTTAGAAAATCTCAATCGTGATCCTGCGCACAAATCGTTAACCTGCCCGCCATTACCTGGGGGGATCTATGCTGCTTCATGTTCTGTATTTAATCGGTATCACCGCGGAAGCCATGACCGGCGCACTGGCTGCCGGGCGCCGGCGGATGGATACGTTTGGCGTCATCATTATCGCCACTGCGACCGCGCTGGGCGGGGGTTCCGTTCGCGATATCCTGCTGGGGCACTATCCTCTTGGTTGGGTGAAGCATCCCGAATATGTCATCATTGTCGCCGTCGCCGCCGTCCTCACGACCATTGCCGCTCCGGTGATGCCGCACCTTCGTCGGCTGTTTCTGGTGCTGGACGCGCTGGGGCTGATCGTGTTTTCCATCATCGGCGCGCAGATCGCCCTGGACATGGGCGAAGGCCCGGTTATCGCCTCTATTGCCGCCGTGATCACCGGTGTCTTCGGCGGCGTACTGCGCGATATGTTCTGCAAACGCATTCCGCTGGTCTTCCAGAAAGAGCTGTATGCCGGGATCTCCTTTGCCGCAGCCGTACTCTATATTGCTCTGCAACATTACGTCAGCAGCCACGATGTGGTGGTGCTGGCTACACTGCTGTTCGGCTTTACCGCCCGCATGCTGGCGCTACGCTGGAAACTGGGGCTACCGGTCTTCCACTACACCCATGACGCCCACTAACCGCCTTAAAATCCCGGGATGCGCTGCCCGCTAAGCCATTGCGCCAGCGCCACCACGTCCGGATGGTGCAGGAAAGCCACCAGCTGGCGGGCTCTGATCTCCCCCACGCCCGGCAGCGTGCGCCATTGCGCTTCACTTTTTGCCGCCAGCAGATGCCAGTTCTCGCTTTCGAGCTGCGCCAGCGCCCCCTGCGGCACCGGGATCCCCATCGCCAGCACCCAGCGGATAAAAGGTCGTTTGCGAACAAGATCAAACTGATGCCAGAGGTGCTGCCCGCGGGCGGCGGAAATCCCTGGCACCGCCTGCAGCTGCTCAACGGTAAGCGCCAGCCAGGAAAAGATATGCGTCATCGGGTTTTGCTGCTGAATGACGCGCCATAAATTTTCCCCCACGCCATCGACATTCAGGGCGGACTTTGATGACAACCAGATCAGCCTGGAAAGAAACTGTTCGCTGCACTCAGGGGTGGCGAAATAGCAGGTTAGCGCATTAAATTTCGCCGGCGGCGGCGTCGGTTTATGGCGCTCGGCCGTCCGCCAGACGACGGCGTCGACCCAAGGAATACCCTGCCCTGCCAGACTGATCTGCAGCTGATCGCCAACCCCAATATCCAGCATCTGCCAGCGGGACACAGAGCCAACGTTAACCCGCTGCACGCGTTTATCATCCAGCCGCTGGGGCTCAAGCTCGGCCACCACGTTGAGTCTGCCGCTGCGGCCGATACTGAAACGGATCGCCCGTACCTGCATCACCCGCGATGCCGGAGGATATTTCCAGGCAGCCAGCCACTCGCCCTTTCCGGGCGACCAGACTCGCCCCGGCGGCTCGCGTCCTTCGCGCACAATCACACCGTCGCTGACGAAGGGCAGCGGCGAGCGATACCAGCGCTGGCGCCACTGCGCCACCTGCTCGATGCGCGACACCGGATGGGTATATTGTCCGCTGTACTTAAACCCCGCCTGCGCCAGCAGCTGCTGACGACGGCGCATATCCGACGGGCCGTCTGGCCAGGCCCAGATAAAGACGTCCAGTTGGCTGAGCGCAGCCGCCGCGTCGGCTCGCATCATCAACCCGGCGACTTTCGCCCGCGCATTCATCCCCCCGGCCTGCTGCTGGACATGGCCGTCCCGGCGTAGAAACAGTTCCCCCTGCAGTACGCTGTCGGCCAGTTCACCGGTCATCACTTTCTCCAGCGCCGGGATCTGCCGCGCTCGGGCGGTCCATGCCTCACCGCGTAGACCATCTCCGCGGCTAATGGCCTGAACCAGACGCCCCTGGCGATAAACGAGAGTCACCGCCACGCCGTCCACTTTAGGCTGTATCCACAGGTCGGATTTATTTTTCATCCAGCGGGCAACGCTGTCCTCATCCGCCAGCTTGCGCACGCCGGTATGGGCCACCGGATGACGCGCATCGCCGGTGGGCGGAGGCAGATCGTCATCCTCAGGCGTCGCGCCCGGAAAGCATTGTCGCCACTGCGCCAGGCGCAGGGTGAGCTGGTCGTAAACGTCATCGCTCACTCCGCTGGCGCCCTGCCGCCAGTAAGCCTCTTTCCAGGCGACAATTTGCTGATGAAGGCGTGATGTCTCCTGCCTTCCTCTGGCCGGGGGCCAGTCCGGACACGTCGCCAGCGCGCTGGCAGAGAACATCCCTAACGCCAGCCACCACCCTCCTTTACGCATTGCAGTCCCCTCCTCCATCACCTGGCGGAGAGTCTGCTGCAGAATGCCGCGAGCCGCGACGGAAGCTTTTTCGCCTTGCGAAGCGCCTTCCAGGATTTACGCCTCATTGCAGCAACGGCTGGCGAATTCAGGAAAACGGCAGGCAAAATGAAAGAAACAGCGGCAAAAAGTGTGACAATGACTGCGTCACGCCGCGGCGACGTGTATAATAGGCTCGTATGTAGGACCTCTTTCGATAACCACATACAAAAGACACTCATGGCTCAAGGCACGCTTTATATTGTTTCCGCCCCTAGCGGCGCGGGTAAATCCAGCCTGATTCAGGCTTTATTAAAAACCCAACCGTTGTATGACACCCAGGTATCGGTCTCCCATACCACGCGGGCGCCGCGTCCGGGTGAAGTGCACGGCGAACACTATTTCTTCGTGAATCACGACGAATTCCGCTCGATGATTGGCGAAAACGCGTTTCTGGAACATGCAGAGGTCTTTGGCAACTATTACGGCACGTCGCGTAAAGCGATCGAGCAGGTGCTGGCGACCGGCGTCGATGTCTTCCTCGATATCGACTGGCAAGGCGCGCAGCAGATCCGTAAAAGCATGCCCGGCGCGCGCAGTATTTTTATTCTGCCGCCGTCAAAAGATGAACTGGACCGTCGCCTGCGCGGCCGCGGCCAGGACAGCGAAGAGGTGATCGCGAAACGGATGGCCCAGGCCGTTGCGGAAATGAGCCATTACGCGGAATATGATTACCTGATTGTGAACGATGATTTTGACACCGCCCTGAGCGACCTGAAAAATATCATCCGCGCTGAACGTCTGCGCATGAGCCGCCAAAAGCAGCGACATGGCGCTTTAATCACCAAACTATTGGCAGACTGAACCCACATTCAGTATCATGCCCAGTCATTTCTTCACCTGTGGAGCATTTTAAGTATGGCACGCGTAACTGTTCAGGACGCTGTAGAGAAAATTGGTAACCGTTTTGACCTGGTACTGGTCGCCGCGCGTCGCGCTCGTCAGATGCAGGTTGGCGGAAAGGATCCGCTGGTACCGGAAGAAAACGATAAAACCACCGTTATCGCACTGCGCGAAATCGAAGAAGGTCTGATCAACAACCAGATCCTCGACGTACGTGAGCGCCAGGAACAGCAAGAGCAGGAAGCCGCTGAATTACAAGCCGTTACCGCGATTGCTGAAGGTCGTCGTTAATCACACAGCGGGTCGCCCTTGTATCTGTTTGAAAGCCTGAATCAGCTGATTCAAAACTACCTGCCGGAAGACCAGATTAAGCGTCTGCGGCAGGCGTATCTCGTTGCACGTGACGCTCACGAGGGTCAGACACGTTCAAGCGGTGAACCCTATATCACGCACCCGGTCGCGGTAGCCTGCATTCTGGCCGAGATGAAGCTCGACTATGAAACGCTGATGGCCGCGCTGCTGCATGATGTGATTGAAGATACCCCCGCCACCTACCAGGACATGGAACAGCTTTTTGGTAAAAGCGTCGCCGAGCTGGTAGAGGGGGTGTCGAAACTTGATAAGCTCAAGTTCCGCGATAAGAAAGAGGCGCAGGCCGAAAACTTTCGCAAGATGATTATGGCGATGGTGCAGGATATCCGCGTCATTCTCATCAAACTTGCCGACCGTACCCACAACATGCGCACGCTGGGCTCACTTCGCCCGGACAAACGTCGCCGCATCGCCCGTGAAACACTCGAAATTTACAGCCCGCTGGCGCACCGTTTAGGTATCCACCACATTAAAACCGAACTCGAAGAGCTGGGTTTTGAGGCGCTGTATCCCAACCGTTATCGCGTAATCAAAGAAGTGGTGAAAGCCGCGCGCGGCAACCGTAAAGAGATGATCCAGAAGATTCTTTCTGAAATCGAAGGGCGTTTGCAGGAAGCGGGAATACCGTGCCGCGTCAGTGGTCGCGAAAAGCATCTTTATTCGATCTACTGCAAAATGGTGCTCAAAGAGCAGCGTTTTCACTCAATCATGGACATCTACGCCTTCCGCGTGATCGTCAATGATTCCGACACCTGTTATCGCGTGCTCGGGCAAATGCATAGCCTGTACAAGCCGCGTCCGGGTCGCGTGAAAGACTACATCGCCATTCCAAAAGCGAACGGCTATCAGTCTTTGCACACCTCGATGATTGGCCCGCACGGCGTGCCGGTTGAGGTCCAGATCCGTACCGAAGATATGGATCAGATGGCAGAGATGGGTGTTGCCGCGCACTGGGCTTATAAAGAGCACGGCGAAACCAGTACTACCGCACAAATCCGCGCCCAGCGCTGGATGCAAAGCCTGCTGGAGCTGCAACAGAGTGCCGGTAGCTCGTTTGAATTTATCGAGAGCGTTAAATCCGATCTCTTCCCGGATGAAATTTACGTTTTCACACCGGAAGGGCGCATTGTAGAGCTGCCTGCCGGTGCAACGCCCGTCGACTTCGCTTATGCGGTGCATACCGATATCGGTCATGCCTGCGTGGGCGCGCGTGTCGACCGCCAGCCTTACCCGCTGTCGCAGCCGCTGACCAGCGGTCAAACCGTTGAAATTATTACCGCACCGGGCGCTCGCCCGAATGCCGCGTGGCTGAACTTTGTCGTTAGCTCGAAAGCGCGCGCCAAAATTCGTCAATTGCTGAAAAACCTCAAGCGTGATGATTCTGTAAGCCTGGGCCGTCGTCTGCTCAACCATGCGTTGGGTGGCAGCCGCAAGCTCAATGAAATCCCGCAGGAAAATATTCAGCGCGAGCTGGACCGCATGAAGCTGGCAACGCTTGACGATCTGCTGGCTGAAATCGGCCTTGGTAACGCAATGAGCGTGGTGGTCGCGAAAAATCTGCAACATGGGGACGCCTCCATTCCACCGGCAACCCAAAGTCACGGACATCTGCCCATTAAAGGTGCCGATGGCGTGCTGATCACCTTTGCGAAATGCTGCCGCCCTATTCCTGGCGACCCGATTATCGCCCACGTCAGCCCCGGTAAAGGTCTGGTGATCCACCATGAATCCTGCCGTAACATCCGTGGCTACCAGAAAGAGCCAGAGAAGTTTATGGCTGTGGAATGGGATAAAGAGACGGCGCAGGAGTTCATCACCGAAATCAAGGTGGAGATGTTCAATCATCAGGGCGCGCTGGCAAACCTGACAGCGGCAATTAACACCACCACCTCGAATATTCAAAGTTTGAATACGGAAGAGAAAGATGGTCGCGTCTACAGCGCCTTTATTCGTCTGACCGCCCGTGACCGTGTGCATCTGGCGAATATCATGCGCAAAATCCGCGTGATGCCAGACGTGATTAAAGTCACCCGAAACCGAAATTAATGTTTTATGAACCCAACACGTTATGCACGTATCTGCGAAATGCTCGCCAGGCGGCAGCCTGATCTGACCGTCTGCATGGAGCAGGTCCACAAACCTCATAACGTTTCTGCGATTATTCGTACCGCAGATGCCGTTGGTGTACATGAAGTTCATGCTGTCTGGCCTGGTAGCCGGATGCGCACCATGGCTTCGGCAGCTGCGGGTAGTAACAGCTGGGTACAGGTGAAAACGCACCGCACCATTGGCGATGCCGTCGCTCATCTGAAAGGCCAGGGCATGCAGATTCTGGCAACCCATCTTTCTGATAACGCTGTCGATTTCCGCGAAATTGATTACACTCGCCCGACCTGTATTTTGATGGGACAGGAGAAAACAGGCATCACGCAGGAAGCGTTGGCCCTGGCGGATCGGGACATCATCATTCCGATGATTGGCATGGTGCAATCGCTGAATGTTTCCGTTGCCTCAGCCCTCATTCTTTACGAAGCCCAGCGCCAGCGGCAAAATGCGGGCATGTACCTGCGTGAAAACAGCATGTTGCCGGAAGCAGAGCAACAACGCCTGCTGTTTGAAGGCGGCTATCCGGTGCTGGCGAAAGTCGCAAAACGCAAAGGCCTGCCTTACCCCCACGTCAATCAGCAGGGCGAAATTGAAGCCGATGCCGACTGGTGGGCCACTATGCAAGCTGCAGGGTAAGTACCATGAAAGGTCGCCTGTTAGATGCTGTCCCGCTCAGTTCCCTAACGGGCGTTGGTGCAGCGCTTAGTAACAAGCTGGCGAAAATCAACCTGCATACCGTGCAGGATCTACTCTTACACCTTCCCCTGCGCTACGAAGATCGCACCCATCTCTACCCCATCGGAGAACTACTACCGGGCGTTTATGCCACGGTGGAAGGCGAAGTGCTGAACTGCAATATCTCCTTCGGCGGTCGGCGGATGATGACCTGCCAGATCAGCGACGGTTCCGGCATTCTCACCATGCGCTTTTTCAACTTCAACGCGGCAATGAAAAATAGCCTGGCGACGGGCCGCCGCGTGCTGGCCTATGGAGAAGCAAAGCGCGGTAAATATGGCGCGGAGATGATCCACCCGGAATACCGCGTGCAGGGCGATCTCAGTACGCCAGAGTTGCAGGAAACGCTTACGCCGGTTTACCCAACAACCGAAGGCGTAAAGCAGGCCACGCTGCGTAAATTAACCGACCAGGCGCTGGATCTGCTCGACACCTGCGCCATTGAAGAACTCCTGCCGCCGGAACTGTCACAAGGAATGATGACGCTACCGGAAGCGTTGCGCACTTTGCACCGCCCGCCGCCGACGCTACAGCTTAGCGATCTCGAAACCGGGCAGCATCCAGCACAACGCCGTCTGATTCTGGAAGAACTGCTTGCGCACAACCTCAGCATGTTGGCGTTACGCGCTGGTGCACAACGTTTCCATGCCCAGCCGCTTAGCGCCAATGACGCGCTGAAAAATAAACTCCTCGCAGCCTTACCGTTCAAGCCAACGGGCGCACAGGCACGCGTGGTGGCGGAGATCGAGCGCGATATGGCGCTGGATGCGCCGATGATGCGCCTGGTGCAGGGCGATGTAGGTTCCGGTAAAACGCTGGTCGCCGCCCTCGCCGCGTTGCGTGCGATTGCCCACGGCAAACAGGTGGCATTGATGGCACCAACCGAATTACTCGCCGAGCAGCACGCGAATAACTTCCGCAACTGGTTTGCACCGCTCGGTATCGAAGTGGGCTGGCTCGCCGGTAAGCAGAAAGGTAAAGCGCGACTGGCACAGCAGGAAGCCATCGCCAGCGGTCAGGTGCAGATGATTGTCGGTACACACGCCATCTTCCAGGAACAGGTGCAGTTTAACGGTCTGGCGCTGGTGATTATCGACGAACAGCATCGTTTTGGCGTGCATCAGCGTCTGGCGTTATGGGAGAAAGGCCAGCAGCAGGGCTTCCATCCGCATCAGTTGATCATGACCGCGACGCCGATCCCCCGCACGCTGGCGATGACCGCGTATGCCGATCTCGATACCTCGGTGATAGATGAGCTGCCGCCAGGCCGCACGCCAGTGACGACAGTGGCAATCCCGGATACGCGTCGTAACGACATTATCGACCGCGTGCGCCACGCCTGTATGACTGAAGGGCGTCAGGCGTACTGGGTGTGCACACTCATTGAAGAGTCAGAGTTACTGGAAGCGCAGGCGGCGGAAGCTACCTGGGAAGAGTTGAAACTGGCGCTACCAGAGTTGAATGTTGGTCTGGTACACGGACGGATGAAACCAGCCGAGAAGCAGGCCGTCATGGCATCATTTAAACAAGGCGAGTTACACCTGCTGGTTGCCACTACCGTTATTGAAGTCGGCGTTGATGTGCCTAACGCCAGCCTGATGATTATCGAAAACCCGGAGCGTCTGGGTCTGGCGCAGTTGCACCAGCTTCGCGGGCGTGTAGGTCGTGGTGCGGTGGCTTCTCACTGCGTGCTGCTCTACAAAACGCCGCTCTCCAAAACCGCGCAAATTCGGCTGCAAGTGCTGCGCGACAGCAACGACGGTTTTGTGATTGCACAGAAAGACTTAGAGATTCGCGGACCGGGTGAACTGTTAGGTACGCGTCAGACGGGTAATGCTGAGTTTAAAGTGGCGGATTTACTGCGCGATCAGGCGATGATCCCGGAAGTTCAGCGCCTGGCGCGACATATTCACGAACGTTACCCACAACAAGCAAAAGCCCTGATAGAACGCTGGATGCCGGAGACGGAACGTTACTCGAATGCGTAAAAGGCGGCGGTGAGAAGACCGCCGCTTCATCGGTTAGCCCGCAAAAATCGGCAACATTAAATACAGCTTAATCACCAGCGCGTTAACGATATCAATAAAGAACGCACCGACCATCGGCACTACCAGGAACGCCATGTGCGACGGGCCAAAACGTTCAGTGATCGCCTGCATGTTGGCGATTGCCGTTGGCGTTGCACCGAGGCCAAAACCACAATGACCCGCAGCCAGCACTGCCGCATCGTAGTTTTTGCCCATCATGCGCCAGGTAACGAAGATGGCATACAACGCCATGAAGATGGTCTGTACCACCAGAATCGCCAGCATCGGCAGCGCCAGCGAAGCCAGCTCCCACAGTTTCAGCCCCATCAGCGCCATCGCCAGGAACAACGACAGGCTTACGTTACCCAGCACGGATACCGCACGCTCAAAGACGCGGTAAAAGCCCATCATTGACAGACCGTTGCTCAGAATCACGCCAACAAACAGGACACAGACGAAGGTCGGCAGTTCAAAAGCAGTGCCAGCCAAAAGTTGCGCAACAATTTTCCCCACCGTCAGGCAGATAGCAATCAGCGCGATAGTTTCAATCAGCACCAACGAGGTGATCATGCGTCCCACATCCGGCTTTTCAAACGCCGTCGGGACTTCCTGGTCATCCGGAATACCGTTCGGCGTGGTGGAGTGTTTCACCAGATAGCGCGCCACCGGACCGCCAATCAAGCCGCCCAGCACCAGACCGAACGTTGCACAGGCCATCGCCACTTCCGTCGCATTGGTGAAGCCATAACGTTCAATGAACAATTTACTCCACGCAGCGCCCGTACCGTGACCGCCGGAAAGCGTAATAGAACCGGCCAACAGCCCCATCAGCGGATCAAGCCCTAACAGGCTAGCCATACCAATGCCAATGGCATTTTGCATCACCAACAGACCAACAACCACAATCAAGAAGATGCCAACCACACGCCCACCGGCACGCAAACTGGCAATGTTGGCGTTCAGGCCAATGGTGGCGAAGAAAGCCAGCATTAACGGATCGCGCAGGGACATATCAAAGTTGACTTCCCAGCCCATGCTTTTTTTCAGTACTAGTAGCGCCAGCGCCACCAACAAACCACCCGCAACAGGTTCCGGTATGGTGTATTTCTTCAAAAAGGAGACGGAATGGACCAACTTACGCCCGAGCAGCAACGTCAGCGTTGCGGCAACAAGCGTTGCTAAAGTATCGAGATGAAACATAGTTACTCCTTTGTATCCGCATCACTCTTTCATACTCGTCATACTTCATCGCGCAGTGGCAACTTCATGAACTATGACGGGTATCGAGTTATGCTTTCCTGGGTCAAATTCTCAGCTGTTAATGAACAAATGGCATGGATTTTAAGCAGAAAAATACCAAAAGTTATATAAAAAAGTGCATTTATCTCATTTAAATATTTAGATGAGGATGTGGCAAACGTTTGCTTTTCTCTTTCGGTCAGCTAAAATGCCCGCTTTGCTACCACGGGATTGTTTTCGATGTCTGTTTCCACCCTCGAGTCAGAAAATGCGCAACCGGTTGCGCAGACTCAAAACAGCGAACTGATTTACCGTCTTGAAGATCGTCCGCCGCTTCCTCAAACTCTGTTTGCCGCCTGTCAGCATCTGCTGGCGATGTTCGTTGCGGTGATCACGCCAGCGCTATTAATCTGCCAGGCGCTGGGTTTACCGGCACAAGACACGCAACACATTATTAGTATGTCGCTGTTTGCCTCCGGTGTGGCATCGATTATTCAAATTAAGGCCTGGGGTCCGGTTGGCTCCGGGTTGTTGTCTATTCAGGGCACCAGCTTCAACTTTGTTGCCCCGCTGATTATGGGCGGCACAGCGCTGAAGACCGGTGGTGCTGATGTTCCTACCATGATGGCGGCTTTGTTCGGCACGTTGATGCTGGCAAGTTGCACCGAGATGGTGATCTCCCGCGTTCTGCATCTGGCGCGCCGCATTATTACGCCGCTGGTTTCTGGCGTTGTGGTGATGATTATCGGCCTGTCGCTAATTCAGGTTGGGCTGACTTCCATTGGCGGCGGTTACGCAGCCATGAGCGATAACACCTTCGGCGCACCGAAAAATCTGCTGCTGGCAGGCGTGGTCTTAGCCTTAATTATCCTGCTTAACCGTCAACGTAACCCTTACTTACGCGTGGCCTCACTGGTGATTGCGATGGCGGCCGGATATGCGCTGGCGTGGTTTATGGGCATGTTGCCAGAAAGCAACGAACCGATGACGCAAGAACTGATTATGGTGCCAACGCCGCTCTATTACGGTCTTGGCATTGAATGGAGTCTGCTGCTGCCGCTGATGCTGGTCTTTATGATCACTTCACTGGAAACCATTGGCGATATCACGGCGACCTCTGACGTTTCCGAACAGCCAGTGTCCGGTCCACTGTACATGAAACGCCTGAAAGGCGGCGTGCTGGCAAACGGCCTGAACTCGTTTGTTTCGGCGGTGTTTAACACCTTCCCGAACTCCTGCTTCGGGCAGAACAACGGAGTGATCCAGTTGACCGGGGTTGCCAGCCGCTATGTCGGTTTTGTCGTCGCGCTGATGTTGATCGTGCTGGGTCTGTTCCCGGCAGTGAGCGGTTTTGTACAACATATTCCAGAACCGGTTCTGGGCGGCGCAACACTTGTAATGTTTGGCACCATCGCCGCCTCCGGTGTGCGCATTGTGTCTCGTGAGCCGCTGAACCGTCGGGCGATTCTGATTATCGCGCTGTCGCTGGCGGTTGGTCTGGGCGTCTCTCAGCAGCCGCTGATTTTGCAGTTTGCCCCTGAGTGGCTGAAAAACCTGCTCTCCTCCGGGATCGCCGCGGGCGGTATTACTGCCATCGTGCTGAATCTGATTTTCCCACCAGAAAAACAGTAATTCACTGGCGGCGGTAAGATAATTACCGCCGCAGTCTCACCTCTTTCACCATTCCCGCCTTGAGGATTGCGCGTAAATCGTGCATAACTCCCTTATGTGCATTTCACGGGATGGAAGACCATGAAATTTATTGGGAAGCTGCTTCTCTACATTTTCATCGCTCTGTTAGTGGTGATCGCTGGCCTCTATTTTCTTCTGCAAACCCGCTGGGGAGCAGAACATATCAGCGCATGGGTTTCCGAGAATAGCGACTATCATCTGGCCTTCGGGGCGATGGATCACCGTTTTTCCGCGCCATCTCATATCGTGCTGGAGAACGTCACGTTCGGCCGTGATGGCCAGCCCGCGACCCTGGTGGCAAAAAGTGTCGACATTGCGCTAAGCAGTCGGCAACTGACCGAACCACGCCATGTCGATACCATCCTGCTGGAAAACGGGACGCTGAATCTCACCGACCAGACCGCGCCGCTACCGTTCAAAGCCGATCGTCTGCAACTGCGTGATATGGCGTTTAATAGCCCGAATAGCGAATGGAAACTGAGCGCGCAGCGGGTAAATGGCGGCGTGGTTCCGTGGTCACCAGAAGCCGGTAAAGTGCTGGGTACGAAGGCGCAGATTCAGTTTAGTGCCGGATCGCTTTCGCTCAATGATGTTCCTGCCACCAATGTACTGATTGAAGGCAGTATTGATAACGATCGCGTTACGCTGACTAACCTGGGTGCCGACATCGCCCGCGGGACATTAACCGGAAACGCGCAGCGTAACGCCGACGGCAGCTGGCAAGTGGAAAATCTGCGCATGGCGGATATCCGTCTACAAAGCGAAAAATCGCTAACCGACTTCTTTGCGCCATTACGCTCTGTCCCGTCGTTGCAGATTGGTCGCCTGGAAGTGATCGATGCTCGTTTGCAAGGTCCGGACTGGGCGGTGACCGACCTCGATCTCAGCTTGCGCAACATGACCTTCAGTAAAGATGACTGGCAGACACAGGAAGGCAAACTGTCGATGAACGCCAGCGAGTTCATTTATGGTTCGCTGCATTTATTTGACCCGATTATAAACGCGGAATTTTCCCCGCAGGGCGTAGCGCTGCGCCAGTTCACCAGCCGCTGGGAAGGGGGTATGGTCAGAACGTCAGGAAACTGGCAACGCGACGGGAAAACGCTGATCCTCGATGATGCGGCAATTGCCGGACTGGAATATACCTTGCCAAAAAACTGGCAACAGTTGTGGATGGAAACAACACCCGGTTGGTTAAACAGCCTGCAACTGAAGAGATTTAGCGCCAGCCGCAATCTGATCATTGATATCGACCCTGACTTCCCGTGGCAGCTCACCGCGCTCGATGGTTACGGTGCCAACCTGACGCTGGTTACCGATCATAAATGGGGCGTCTGGAGTGGTTCGGCGAATCTGAATGCCGCCGCCGCGACATTTAATCGTGTTGATGTTCGTCGCCCATCGCTGGCGCTGACCGCCAACAGCAGCACGGTGAATATCAGCGAACTGAGTGCATTTACTGAAAAAGGCATTCTGGAAGCCACCGCCAGTGTTTCACAAACGCCACAACGTCAGACCCATATCAGCCTGAATGGACGCGGTGTGCCGGTGAATATTTTGCAACAGTGGGGATGGCCTGAATTACCGTTGACTGGCGACGGCAATATTCAGCTTACCGCCAGCGGCGATATTCAGGCCAATATCCCGCTGAAACCTACGGTTAGCGGGCAATTGCATGCCGTGAACGCCACAAAGCAGCAAGTGACTCAAACCATGAATGCAGGCGTCGTTTCCAGTGGCGAAGTTACATCGACGGAGCCGGTGCAGTAAATACGCGGGCGCTAACGGATATCAACGTTAGCGTCCCCGCTATTACCGCAAAACAGCATACTCACTACACAATAACCATTTCACCGGTTCATCTTCTTCTATCGCCGGAAAACGTCCTCCCGGCTCAAGAAAATGGTTATCATGTTGGTCATCATTTACCATCGAAATTTCCCAGCCGAGAACAAACGCTTTTTCCGCCCAGAAGCGATGATACAGACGCGGCGGCAGGCAAATGCCCTGCCCCGGCTTTAGCACCAGCGTTTCACCAGGTTTCACGGCACGCCGCTGACCATCAACACTCACGGTAATAACCCGCTGATCATCACAGAGATTGGCTTCGTTGGCCCAGGCCAACTGCATGCATAAGTCTCCACCGCCCCGATTGAGGATATCTTCCATTTTGTGGGTGTGAAAATGCCAGGGAGTCTGCTGATCTTGTTGGATCTGCAACATTTTCTCAGCATACGGTTTTGGATATGCCGCCGCCCCCAGCGCGCCGTTGCGCATCGTTAGCAGTGTTAGTCCCGTTTGGTTGAAATCACCACGACCAAAATCGGTGATATCCCAACCGAGCTGTAAGTCGACCACTTCTTGCCAGTTATCCCGTTCCCGCTGCAGCCAGTCATCCACCGTAAAATAGGCGAACTCTGGCAAACAAACGCGGAAGGTCTGCGCAATGGCATGTGCTTTATCAATAACATAATTAATTTGTGAACGTTTCATTGGCTTCTCCGTTGCGCATAGCAAGCCAGGCAGCGCCACGCATTCCGCTACTGTCGCCGTGCTGTGCTTTTACAATGGGAGTGGTGAATTGATCGGTGAAAACCAGTGGAGCGACTTCTGCGTTCAGATCGGTGATAAGCAGTTCCACATTCGAAAGCCCGCCGCCGATGACAATCACGCCAGGGTCAACAACGTTAACGATGGTTGCCAGCGTGCGGGCAAGCTGTTGGCGAAAACGTGCCACCTGCTGCATGGCACAAGCATCACCACGTTGTGCCAGGGTGACAATCGCCGCAGGAGTGAGCAAGTTACCAGTCATCTGTTGATAGCGTTCACTAAAACCGCTGCCGGAAACAAACGACTCCACGCAGTTGTGTTTGCCGCAATAGCAACTGACTGATGGACCATCTTCCTGCTCCATATAGCCTGGCAACGTGATATGACCGCATTCGGCAGCATTTCCCCAGGCCCCTATAAACGGTCGTTGCTTGATGGCAATGCCACCGCCGCAGCCTGTACCAAGCGTAATACCAAATACTACGTCATAATCTTGCCCGGCACCGTCGCAAGCTTCTGATAGCGCGAAACAGTTACCATCATTGGCTATCACCACCGGTTGCCCAAGCAATTGCTGCAAATCAGCCTGTAACGCATGACCGTTAATCACCTGAATATTCGCGTTTTTAATCAGGCCAGTGAGTGGCGAGATACTGCCGGGTAAGGCGACCCCTGTCAGCATCGGTCGTTGAACGTCCCGCCTAATCTGCTCGATAAGCGCCACAACGCATGAGACAAATTGTTGATATGTCGACTTTTGCGTCGGGCAGCGGTAACGGCGAATCTCCCAGCCATGCGCATCCATGACGACGGCGGCGATTTTGGTCCCACCAATATCCAACCCCAGATAGTGCATATCTCGTTCCTTGTTGCGTAAAAGGCGGGTCATCCCGCCCTTCTGGCTTAGTACAGTGATGCTTTACCGAGCGAACCGAACAGTTTCATTTTGTGGCGAATGACTTCCCGCGCCGCGTTAATCGCATCCGGATAGATGACGTTCGGATCCCACCAGCTCTCTTTGGCGAGAATTTCACGCACTTTCTGGAAATAGGCGTATTTCATATCGCTGGAGATATTGATTTTGCCAACGCCGAGCGTAACTGATTCAGCAATCTCCGCGTCCGGATTTGCCGAACCACCGTGCAACACCAATGGAATATCAATGCGCCCGGCAATGTCGCGCAAAATGTCCATTTGCAGCTTCGGCTGCATCCCTTTTGGATAGATGCCATGCGCTGTACCAATCGCCACAGCCAGTGTGTCGGCACCTGTACGAGCAATAAAATCGGCGGCCTGCGCCGGATCTGTGTAGGTCACTTGTGAAACACCACCTTCTACCGACGTTCCTGTTTGTCCGATGGTTCCCAGTTCACCCTCAACCGACACTCCAACCGCGTGAGCGAGGCGAACCACTTCTGCGGTCAGCGCCACGTTTTCTTCATACGGCAGCAGCGAACCGTCGATCATTACTGAGGTAAATCCGCAGCGAATCGCACGCAAAACATGCTCTACAGAGGCACCATGATCGAGGTGCAGTACAAACGGGACCGGACTACGCTGGGTAATTTCGCGAACGTGAGCGAAAAAGGCATCGCCCACAAAATCATGTTCGCTGGGATGGATGGCAATAATCGTCGGAGTATTTGTCGCTTCTGCTTCATCCACGACTGCGCGAAGGAAACAGTTATCCGCCACATTAAATGCGCCAATGGCAAAGCCGTGCTGGCGGGTAGGTTGCAGTAATTCTTTCATCGAAACTAACATGTTAAATCTCCAGTTTCAGCGTGTAGTCCGCCCTGCCGGTGCGTTATTGCACTGGCATAAAGGCCATGACAGAAAATGAATCAGGCTTTGCCTATAGAGCCGCTCGCCTGTAAATACGGTGTAATCGCTTCTTCGAAGGCCAGTTCCATAGCTTTCAGCGCGTCCACCAGTTCAATGGATATATCGTGACAGAGGGTATGCAGGAGCGCGGATTTCCCCCGTTCAAAAATGGCCGCCCCCACGTTGATTTTTGCTACCCCCAGCGTCGTACAGAGCTGGAGCTGATCGAACGGCGTACCGCTACCGCCATGTAATGCCAGAGGCACGCTCGAGCAGTGGAAAATCTCCGCCAGACGCTGAAAATCAATAGCAGGTACAACACCAGGCGCGTACATGCCGTGCGCCGTGCCTACCGAGACGGCCAGTAGATCAATGCCTGTCTGCGCGATAAACGGTTCCACATCAGTGGGTTGCGTCATCAGGTCTGCATTGGCGGCCTGGTCGTAACGCGGCGCATCTGCCAGATGGCCCAGTTCGCCTTCCACGCAGAGCTGCGCGCTGGCGGCGAGTTCCACCACCGCCCTGGTCTGGCGCACGTTTTCCTCCAGGGGAAAAGCAGAAGCATCAATCATTAATCCGCTGAAACCAGCACGAAACGCCTGACGAATACAGTCCGGATTTTTGCCATGATCAAGCGCCAGAGCGACCGGTACTGAGGCAGATTCCGCGAGCGTTTTAACCACTGCCGCCGCGACGGGTGCAGGAAAATGCGCCAGATGCCCCTGATAGAGATTGAGAATGATCGGAGCGCGATTCTTCTCCGCCACGCGGATAGCTGCGTGAGCACTTTCCAGATTCATACAGTTGATCGCCAGCAAGGCGTAATGTTCATGCCAGGCTTTCATCACCATACTTTTCATATCGGCAAACATAGGGCCTCCGGTTATTCGAGGGTGAAAGTGATCTCTTCATCTTTCAGCTTTTGATCGCTCAGTTCGTCAAACTCTTCGTCGCGTTCCGTTACCGGTTTCTTCCAGAGTGAAAGCATCACGCCACAAATCACCGTGCCTATACCCAGCGCCAGGCAAAACAGCAGAGGATGGGTGAACAGAGGCACAACAAACATGCCGCCATGTGGAACCGGACTCTCCACGCCCCACACCATGATTAAGCCGCCCGCGACCGCCGATGCCACCACACAAGATCCCACTACTCGCAACAGGTCACGCGCGGCGATCGGAATGACTCCTTCAGTGATCATGCAGATCCCCATCGGAAACGCGGCTTTCAGCGCCTCGCGCTCCGCACGGGTGTATTTATGGCGTGTCAGTAAGAACGAAAGTGTGATGCCAAACGGAGGGATGATTGAGCCGACAAATTTCACGGCTTCTGGTCCGTAGACGCCACTGACCAGCAAGCCATCGGAAAACAGCGACATGGTTTTGTTGACCGGACCACCGAAATCGAAGGTTGCCATCGCGCCAAGTATGGCCCCCATCAGGAAGCGCGATCCGCCCTGCATCGACTCGAGCAAATGAATCAGTGCTTCTTGTAACCAGGCGATGGGTTTACCAATCAGCGTCATCATTAACAGACCACCAATAATGGTGCTCAATACCGGTAACACCATGATTGGCATGAGTCCTTGCATCGACTGCGGCAGGCGAATATAGCGTTTAAGTAGCAAAATGGTGTAGCCCACCAGGAAACCACCCAACATACCGCCAATAAATCCGGTATGGATTTGCCCACAGAGAAAGCCGACAATCAGGCCCGGGGCAAATCCGGGACGATCGGCAATAGAATAGGCAATTGCCGCGCTAATCAGCGGCACAATCAGCCCCATTCCCCAGCCGCCAATCTGATTAAGCATCCACGGGATTGTTCCTGTTTTTTCACCAACATCTGTACCGCCAAGAACTTGCCCCAACGCAATACATATCCCGGCGGCCACAATAAGGGGTATCATCCACGAGATGCCGGTTAATAAATGTTTTTTAATTTCCTGTGAAACCGGAATTTTATTTTCTTTCATATTAAGATCCCTCCAGTATAAGGATCATTTATTTCCCAGTGATTTTTCGACCTTTTCAAGAAATTGAACGGGCGATTTAATGACGATCTCTGTCTTTACTCGCACAATGCGTTTATTGGTAAAACGTTCTTCTCCTTTTATTTTCACATCCACAGCAAGAATCACGACGTCAGCAGCAGAGATCTCTGCCGCCTGTAATTCGTTTTCTGTACCAATGGTTCCCTGGGTTTCAACTTTAATGGTGTGGCCCAGTGCTTTTGCCCCTTTAATTAACTTTTCACGAGCAATATAGGTGTGAGCAATACCCGCCGTGCAGGCGGCAACACAGACAATATTCATGATATACTCCCTGTTATTTAGTAGACATCGGATTGTGCATACTGACTAAAGAGATCAATGATTTTTTGCGGGCTCGTCTCAACCAGCAATTGCGCTATGATGTCATCATCTGCAAGCGCGCCCGCGACCTGGGAAAGTAAACGGATATGAGTGGTATTTTGATCTTCAAGACGTACCGCAAATAAAATAATACAGCGTACGCTACTGCCATCCAGTGTTTCCCAGGGAATATCCTGCCGGGTACGCCCGATAGCCAGCGTGGTATTAATTACCGCAGAAGATTTACCATGCGGGATCGCAATATGATTTTCAAAACCAGTCGAGCCTTCCGCTTCGCGCTGCCAGACATCTTTAATAAAGGTTTCCCGACAATCGATCGCACCATCTTTTTTGAGAAGATTAGTTAATTCTTCAATCGCCTCCGCTTTATTCGTCGCTTGCATATCTAAAATAACGCGATTCGTATTCAGGATTTTTGTTATGTCCATTCGTCATACCTCATAAAATTCTGACATTAAATTTCAACGACCCGAGATGTCGCATGATGTAATTTTTCCGTAATCACCATTTCAGTGACCCGCTTAATATCGGCATCATTAAAAAAAGCGGTAACATAAGCGACCGGCATAGTGACTGTAGGCAAATTAATGGTCGAAATAATCAGTTCGATATTGTCAGGCAAAACCTGTGATAAATTCGCTGCTGAAATAACATCAACAATCGTCCATTCAGGAAATGCTCGCAGAATACGGCTTTTCAGTAGATGCGAAGTTCCGATTCCGGTTGAACAGACCAGTAATACACGTTTACGGGCAATTTGCCGCTCCATCGCAGCCTGAAAATGAACGGTCAGGTAACCTACTTCATCCTCGCTCACTGCATTCTCACCCCAGGTTTTAAATACCTGATTCACCACATATTGCGTCAACCGCCAGACATCCGCTAATTCTGCTTTAATATCTTCCAGCAATGGATTACGGATATGAATGCGATAATTTAGTCGGTTAATCAGCGGCTTAATATGAACCAACAAGCCATCATATAATGCGCTGTCTTCACTAAAATCGCAGTCCACGATGTCACTGAATACCGTAATTAAACGCCAGGTAATCAGACGCGCTTCATTGCTGGCCTGCATATGTGAAATAATGCTCACATCTTTTTGTCCATCAATCGCCACACCTGATGAAATGATATATTGATAAATAAACCAGACTTCATCATCGGGCAATGTATGTGCAATTCGTTGTTCTATCTTATGAATCATCTGACTGGCAACATTAAAGATATTTTCATCATATTGCCTGGTTTGATCTTCTTCTCTGGATAACGCATTCCCGTGCGTGTTGCGATACATCATAATAAGGATGTGAGTAAAAATGTTAACGTAATAAGGCTCTCCCAAAGACCAACTTAATTCATTTTCCATATCCAGTAACAATGACTGGACAAATAACACCTCTTCTTCTCCAAAATAATGGACTAATGCTTTATAACTTCCGGGATCCAGACGTGAATACACGACACCTTGCGGCTCATTATGGTTAATAATGCCGTTAATCAGTAATGCCATTGCCTGTCGGACTTGCCCTTCACTACCTTCAATATGCGTACCACTTGGGCTGCGGATCAATGATAACCCCAACGGCGCAAGCCAGGACTCAATCACTCTCAGGTCATTAACAATAGAGGCTCCACTGATAAAATAGCGCTCTGACAATTTACTGATCGACGTTTCATTCGGTGTTTCACTTAATAACTGCGACGCTATTTTAACGCGCCTGGCATTATTCATTACACCATCAATCTCTTCACATTCTGCTCCCAACAAATGATCAAGATGCAGCAAATCAGTAATATTCTTCGAGTCTAACATCACACCCGCGCCAGCACGCTTCTCAACGGTTATTCGCCATTGTTCCAGCCATTGCTCAAGTAAACGTAAATCACGTTGAATGGTTTTTTCCGAAACATTTAAATAGCCGGCAATCGTAACAATAGTCGTATATTCCCTTCGTGGTAAAAGGAATCGTAATAATCTGTTTTGTCGCGAGGTAATCATTTGCATTTTTTACCCTTATCACAGATTAAGAAGCCCCATGTGGAAGAGCTTCAGTTGCCATCTCTGAGGGTAAATATAAAGCAGAATAATTTCACAACAATACTAAAATCTGTCCGTAGTCCGGACATGTATAAAACAAAACGGGGCGGTTAATAGATATTTTTCGGCACAGATCACATTTTCGTGATGAATAATCGTGATCATGCTCGCAAATACGATGGAAGAAATATTTATTACCAGATGTGAGATTATTTACCGGATACGACACAAAACCATTCGTATCCGGCATTCTTCAATAGATTACAACGTAATTGTCAGCGCATTCCCTTGAGGAGTCACCACCAGTCCCTGCTCACTTTCAGCCTGCGAACCGCCTTGCAGACCATTTACTTTCACAATATTGCGCAAGCACAGTGTCCAGTTCTTCGCCTCGCCCGCACCAGTCACAGTAATCGTGTTGCCAGTTCGCGCCGCTTTCAGGGTGAAAAGAACGGAACCGTCAGCAGCGGGCACTTCACAGATGGCTTCATGCCCGTCTTGTAGATTAAAGAGCTGGAATGCCGTGCCTTCGTGCCACGCGTAATCGGGACGTTGCTCGTTGTTGCCCAGCGCCAGTAGGGTGTTATCACGCACATAAACGGGCAGACTCAGGAAGCTGTGCTGCTGTTTATGCCAGCGACTACCATCGAGTTCATCGTTGTGCCACAGGTGTGTCCAGCGACCTTCAGGCAAGTAGAACTGCACATCGCCCGATTCAGTGAACACAGGCGCAACCATCACGTTGTCGCCTAACATGTATTGACGGTCAAGGTAATCACAAGCCGGATCGTCCGGAAACTCCATCATCATGGCCCGCATCATCGGCGTACCCCGCGCGTTCGCACGAGCAGCTTCACGATACAGATACGGCATCATGCGGCATTTCAGTTGCGTGAAGAAGCGCACCACATCACAGGACTCATCATCGTAGGCCCACGGCACACGATAAGATTTGCTGCCGTGTAAACGGCTATGGCTGGAGAGCAAACCAAACGCGCACCAGCGTTTGTAAACGTGCGCCGGCGCGGTATTCTCAAAGCCGCCGATATCGTGGCTCCAGAAACCAAAACCTGAAAGGCCAATAGACAAACCACCGCGCAGGCTTTCCGCCATTGATTCGTAGTTAGCGTAACAGTCACCACCCCAGTGTACCGGGAATTTCTGCGCACCAACGGAGGCCGAGCGAGCAAACAAGACGGCTTCTTCCTCGCCAACGGTTTCCTTGAGCACTTTCCACACCAGTTCGTTGTAGATGTACGCATAATGGTTATGCATTTTCTGCGGATCGGAACCGTCAAACCACTGAACATCGGTTGGAATACGTTCGCCAAAGTCGGTCTTAAAGCAATCAACGCCCATCGCGACCAGACCTTTCAGTTTGTCGGCGTACCATTTGCAGGCATCCGGATTGGTAAAGTCATAAATCGCCAGACCTGGCTGCCATTTATCCCACTGCCATAACGAACCGTCCGGGCGTTTGAGTAAATAGCCTTTCTCTTGTAACTCTTTAAAGACAGGGGATTTTTGCCCGATATAGGGGTTAATCCAGACGCAGATTTTTAGCCCTTTCGCTTTCAGGCGGCGGATCATCCCTTCCGGGTCCGGGAAAGTCAGCGGGTCCCACTCAAAATCGCACCACTGGAAGGCTTTCATCCAGAAACAGTCAAAGTGGAAAACATGCAGTGGCAGATTGCGTTCCGCCATACCATCGATAAAACTGTTTACCGTCGCTTCGTCGTAGTTGGTGGTAAATGAAGTGGTTAGCCACAGGCCGAAGGACCACGCGGGCGGCAGCGCCGGACGACCAGTAAAACGGGTATAACGATCAAGTACCGCTTTCGGCGTCGGGCCGTCGATAACAAAGTATTCGAGATATTCACTCTCAACGCTGAACTGCACTTTGGAGACTTTCTCCGATCCCACTTCAAAAGAGACGCATTGAGGATGATTGACCAGTACCCCATAGCCACGGTTAGTCATATAGAACGGGATATTTTTATACGCCTGTTCAGTACTTGTGCCGCCGTCCCGGTTCCAGGTCTCTACCGTCTGGCCATTGCGCACCAGCGCAGTAAAGCGCTCTCCCAGACCGTAAACTGTTTCGCCAACGCCAAGATCCAGCCGCTCAAACATATAATTTCGTTGATTATTCGTGTCCTGCACGTAGCCATTATTTTTCACAGAAATGCTGCGCTTTATTTTTGCTACCATTGCCTATGATCCCGATCCAGATTTAACCCCGCTGACTGTGAGACGTTTGTGCAAGGCATTGTTCGGCAGAACCGGAAGCCAGTGGCTGGTTGTTGAAGTTTTTGGGGAGAAGGGGCGTCAGCACCGCAGCGCGGACAGCAATCCGGAGATGGTGGAAAAAATGGCTGCCAGATATCGTCATGCCGCCGAACTACACTGGTCCGCAACGCTGGCAGAAATTGAACGGGTAAAGCGGCTTTATCAGACGAAAATTAAGAAATCCAAAAAAGAAGTGGGTTGACTGCCATTGTTATTCTTTTCCTTCATCATTAATGCTGGGATTCGACGTTGTCGTAGCCGATTTCCATCACGGTGCTCATGATTGGCGTCCACTTGTACATCGGGCGAATACCGACGGTCCACCACTTGGTGCCGTTGTCGTTATCCCAGTTGATATCCTGGTACATACCCACGTACATCATGTCCCAGTTGTCGCCCATGGAGATCGCTCCGTGGTCGAGGATACGCAGCATGTGACCGTTGTTGTTGATATTGTAGGCAAATTTTTCGTTATCAAACGCGACGCCAGAACCCTGCGACAGACCTTTACCCTGCGAGGTCATCGAGTCAGTAGCGTACTGAACAACAAACTTGTTAAAGCCCTTCAGGACACTCTGAGTATGTTCAGCAGTGAACAACCAGCCGTCTTTCGATGCGCCATCAACCAGACGATAGTTATCACGCAGGTTGGCACGACCGTAGTCGACACCCAGTTCTAATGTGCCGCCCGGATTGATTTCCATCTGCGCTAAACGCACATCGAAAACGTCGTTCGCGGTTTCGTTGGTATAGTCATAAATATTGTTGCTGGCGAAAGAGGAAGAACCACCTGCTTCAGAGGAGCGGGTTGCTGCCAGAGAGAGTTTACCGAAGCCAACATCGATGTTTTCCAGACCGGCACCAGGACCAGAAATATCCCAGTAGTAGAAGTCGATCATATGAACGTCATGACGTTGGTAGAAGCGCTTACCTGCCCAGATGGTGGAGCCTGGCAGCCATTCGATCAGGTTTTTACCCTGCACGTTTGCTTCACGGAAGGCCGGATCGGTAGCTTCCCAGTCATTCTGTTGTGCGACGGAATAGGCCACGTTAGTGTCGAAATAGAAGCTCTTATCGCCCTCTTTCCACACTTCCTGACCCAATTTTAATTCAGCATAAGTTTCACATTCGTTGCCAAGACGGTATTTACTTTGAGCACCGGTAGTCTGGAAACACTGTTGTTCACCGCCGCTACCTGTCCAGCCAATACCGGAACGTGCATAGCCGTGGAAATCAACAGCCATTGCCTGAGCAGACATTACGCCCGCTGCGACGGCAACCGCCAGAGGAAGTTTGCGCAGAGTAATCTTGACTTTCCACTCGCCTTCACCGAAGACCTTCAGCCCGGTGGAATCAATTACCAGGTGTGCGATTTCACCCCGGGTGGGCGTTTTGAAACTGATATTAACCGACTTTGCCCGCCTGCTGACACAGCTGTAATCCGGGCAGCGTAGCGGAACGTTCATCAGAGAAAAAATGGAATCAATAAAGCCCTGCGCAGCGCGCAGGGTCAGCCTGAATACGCGTTTAATGACCAGCACAGTCGTGATGGCAAGGTCAGAATAGCGCTGAGGTCTGCCTCGTGAAGAAGGTGTTGCTGACTCATACCAGGCCTGAATAGCTTCATCATCCAGCCAGAAAGTTATCGTGATTTTGAACTTTTGCTTTGCCACGGAACGGTCTGCGTTGTCGGGAAGATACGTGATCTGATCCTTCAACTCAGCAAAAGTTCGATTTATTCAACAAAACCAGTTACAGCCCTTCGGCGATGATTCTCGCCGCTGAAGCCAGCACATCGCGGCGGCTCTCTGCGTTCTGTTGCGGCTGGGTAAAATAGGTCACCAGAACCAGCGGCGCACGACCCTGCGGCCAGATCACCGCAATATCATTGGTGGTGCCGTAGTCGCCGCTGCCGGTCTTATCACCCACAGTCCACGACGTCGGTAAGCCGGCCCGAATGCTGGCTGCGCCGGTCGTATTGCCTTTGAGCCACGTCACCAACTGCGCCCGCTGGGTTTCGCCCAGCGCATGACCCAGCGTAAGCTGACGCAACGTCTGCGCCATCGCCCGCGGCGTGGTGGTGTCTCTCGGGTCGCCGGGAATGGCGGTATTCAGCGTAGGTTCAGTGCGATCCAGACGAAACGTCTCATCGCCGATCGCGCGGGCAAAAGCCGTCACGCCTCCCGGGCCACCGAGCTGGGCAATCAATTTGTTCATGGCGGTATTGTCGCTGTACTGCAACGCGGCCGCGCTCAGTTCTGCCAGCGTCATTGTGCCGTTGACGTGTTTTTCGGCAATCGGATTGTAGTTAACCAGATCGGCAGGCTTGATCTCGACAGGCTGATTAAGCAGCTGCTTTTGCGTTTCACTCTGCTTAAGCACCGCCGCGGCCGCCATAACTTTACTGGTACTGCACATTGGAAAGCGTTCATCACCGCGATAAAGCACCTGCGTATTATCTGCGGTATCGATGAGCGCGACGCCCAGCCGCCCTCCGCTGCTTTTCTCCAGCGCCGCCAGCTTTTGCTGCACCGCACTCGTCTGCGCATAAAGCGGCGCGCTGCCCAGCAGCAGCGGAATGCACGCCGCCGCCGCGAACATCATCCGTTGCACTCTCTTTGTCACCATCTCAAACTCCCAATACGGTCAATCCGTGTTACATCAGTATTCCCTAAATTCCACGTGTGTTTTTTATTAGCTTCAAAAATCACTATTTCACGAAGAATTTAGACTGCTTCTCACACATTGTAACATTATTTACAACCACCTTTCAATCATTTTTGATAAATCATTGATTTCATCTTTGCTGCAATGATACTTAATAAACTCTGCAAGTTATCCACAGAGCAACACTCAATTTTATTGATGATATTCTTATTATACCAGACATTTTTCATACACTCCCTTGTACGGATAGTTTTCCGACAACTTCATGATTACATATCTTGCGGTTTTGATTATTTTTGCTGCAAGAAATACATACTTCAAACGAAAGGTCTTTATTTGCTGTCTGTATTCTGAAGAGTCCAAGGAATCAAACTTGAACAACAAAAATAGGTTATATGAAAGCATCATCATTTGAAACACGGCTTCATTCGCCCAAAATGACTTTAGCAAGAGATGACCCACCGCCATGTCGTATTTGGCTTCTTTGATATAGTTTTCAGCATTACCACGCTTTTCATAGTATATAACTACTTTTTCAGAAAGCAAGGTAGTATTTGTTACAAAGAAAAAGTAGTCGTATTCGGAACCTTCTAAAAGTGATAATTGTGCTCTTTCTTTTTCTGGTTTCAGTACGCGAGATACGACAAATCTTCTGTCTTTTTCCCATTTAACTAATTTTGTATACAGTTCTGTAGTTTCTCTACCTTCTTCTCCTTTAACGAATACAATTGATGAATTCGTTGCTTGTGAGGTGAGTGTAGAATAACTTTTGGCTTTAATTAAATATTTGCATCCAAGAGATTCTATCGTTTCGATAATTTTTTCATCAAAGTAGCCACTATCCATTCGAAATAAAATTTCTAAATCGTCTGATTTGATGTTAGCAACAATTTCTTTGATCATTTCCGCAGCACCGTTTGCAGTGTAAGTATTGCCACTTCTTACAAATCCGGTAACATATGCTTTTAATTCGTCGCAAAATGCAAATTGGATATTGTAGCATCGGTTTCCCAGTTTCTTAGGATTATATCCTTTTGACGCACCTTCTTGATGACCTTCTACGTTAATTACACTACTATCAATATCAATCGTAATGGATGTCAATTTACTTTTAGTGAGCAGTTTTTTAAAGACTTTAAAATTAATGTCTCTAAACATTTGGGTTGTCTTGAAGTTGAAGTTTCCTAGAAACCGTGACACTGTTTCAGGTTCTTTTACGGAAATATCAAACTCGTTGACGAGGGGATCATTTTGAAGTAGCTTTAGACGTTCTAACTTATCAATGCCAATGAAGTGACCGCAGAGCATGGTCTTTATATGATTCATCTTGATTTTATTTGTTGAGTCATTATCAAATACGAGGTCATTTTCAATAAAATCAAAAATCCCATTGCTTTTTGCATTCTCAAGGAGCAGAAAAAGACCTGCATTTGATGTTAGATTCTTAGCTTTGAAATCAATTTTATTAATCATAATTAGAACCCCTTTTTACTACTTTTCTTACTATTATTTTACCATATATCGAGTCATAAAAGCTGATAATTTAACATATTTTTGAGCACTTTTCTTTCACCCAATGGGTGAAAGCTGAATTTCGAAGGAATGCATATTTATCAAGGCTTTGATTATGCTTTTTGAAGTACTGACGTAGAATCTAGGTTTCACCTGACTACCGGTAATACGTTCGCCGTTACGCAGAAAATCCAGTGACCAGAACTCACCTTTGCTGACACGCGCACTTAAGTTGCCACTTTTAAACTCAGCGTAACGTTCTGTGTTTTCGATTGTGACCTTCACGTCCTGCAAAATATTGAGCGGGTAATGAGGACCGTTATTCAGCGCCCCCTGAAAATGCTCAATCCGTACACCGACAATACCTTCCTGTGGGGAGAAAAAGCGCAGCGTAAATAAAGGCGTATCAAGCTGCCAGGTACGTTCACGCACATCACGAGGGGCAGCATAGACCACCATTTCATTACCCTGCTGTTCAACCTCGAACACCTGAAGCGGGTGAATCAAATTGAGGCCAGGTTGAATCAACCAGTTTCCGTCGCTAATTTTCATTGCCGTTCCTTAGTTCTGCACATTTTGAGAGGTGAATTGTTGCTGGCAACGGCGTTTGCCCTGAGCCAGCTGTTCCATAACGGTTTTCAGATTGTGCGTCGTGAGTGAGTAGTAGCGTTTAGCGATAATCGCGCTCAGCAAATAACAGATCGCCGGAACAATCGTGAATAGCGCGATAATGATGCTAATCGTGGCGCTGTTCTGCGCTTTTTCTGCCGCATCATATCCGCCATAAGCCAGCATCCAGCCGATAAGAGCGCCGCCGAAGGCCAACCCCAGCTTGAGCACAAACAGCGTGCCAGCAAAACTGATCCCGGTCAGGCGTTTACCATTGCACCACTCGCCGTAGTCGACGGTATCGGACATCATTACCCACTGGATAGGTGTCACCAGTTGATGCAACACACCAATCACGAAGATGAAGACAAACATAGTGATGCTGGCCTGCATAGGAACAAAGAACATCGCGAGGCTAATCACTGCCAGCAGGGCGTTCGTCCACCAGAAGATAGTGACTTTACATTTCCAGTCGGTCAGCGGTTTCGCCAGTGCGGAACCAATCAGGTTACCCACGCAATAAGTGGTAAGAAAAGCGACAAACACTTCCGGCGTACCCAAAATCCATGTGACGTAATACATCATCGCCCCGCCGCGTACGCACACCGCCAGAATATTGAAAATGGTCAGTAAACCGACAATCCGCCACTGATCGTTTTGCCAGATATCACGTAAATCTTCCCGCATAGACGTCGTTGTAGGTGGTGCTTCAACGCGTTCTTTAGTGGTAAAGAAACAAAATGCCAGCATCATGAATGCCACCACGGAAAGGACCGCGATACCGCCCAGGAAACCGAGTGGTTTATTATCACCACCAATTAAATTAACCAGCGGCATCATCAGCACAGTAGAGAGCATGCCTCCCGCGGTCGCCAGCACAAAACGCCAGGATTGCAGCGAGATACGCTGAGTCGGGTCATTGGTGATTACACCACCCAATGCGCAGTAAGGGATATTAACGATGGTATAAAGTAAGGTAAGTAGGGTGTAAGTAATTGCTGCATAAATCATTTTTCCGTTCATACTGAGATCTGGCGTGCTATAGGCCAGTACACAGACGATCCCAAATGGCAGTGCGCCAAACAGTACCCACGGACGAAATTTACCCCAGCGAGAGCGCGTTCGATCGGCCAACAACCCCATGCAAGGATCGGAAATCGCATCCAGTGCACGAGCGACCAAAAACATAGTTCCGACAAATCCGGCAGGAATGCCAAAAATATCGGTATAAAAGAACATCATATATAACATTACGTTATCGAAAATAATGTGGCTGGCGGCGTCTCCCATGCCATAACCAATTTTCTCTTTAACGGACAACACTTCACTCTTCATCTGCTTTTCCTTGATGCTATAGGGGTGCTGAGACCGATAACGCATTTTGTAAACCATCCCTGTGAGAGCGAATATTCCGATATCTGGTTATTAATTTATGATTCTTGTTTTATGTGATCGTGGTAGCGTTAATTCCGCTCATATATCATTGTAAAATATGGGTTTTATATGAATTATAATGCTTCCGTGATAATACGCTGCGTGTATTAGGCGGAAAAAACTGATCTGGGGGATGTAGAAACTCAAGGAAGTAGCTATAATGCGCCCCGCCTCCATGTAGCAATCGAGGCGCGGAAGATCGTCGTCTCCGGTGAGGCGGCTGGACTTCAAATCCAGTTGGGGCCGCCAGCGGTCCCGGGCAGGTTCGACTCCTGTGATCTTCCGCCAAAATTCCTCCGCCGCTATCCGAGAACGTCTAAAAATCCTTTATTTTCAGTATACATAGTAAATCACTCATCCGTAACCGTCCGACAAGTTCTCCCTGAATCCGTGAAAAATATGTATAGTGATGTGTATAGATCTTTTATACATATTTTTGACTTATACATATGCCACTCACAGACATTCAAATTAAACGAGCAAAGCCCCAAGACAAGCCCTACACATTGAACGATGGACAAGGCCTGTCATTACTCATCAATCCAGACGGCTCAAAGGGCTGGCGCTTCCGCTTTCGTTTTGCCGGTAAAGCACGGCTAATGTCATTTGGCAGCTACGACCTTGTGAGCCTCGCAGAAGCACGTGAGAAACGCGATACAGCTCGTAAGCAGGTAGCAAACGGCATAGACCCAGTAGAAGAACGTAAAGCCCAAAAGCTGGCACAGCAACTCTCAACAGAGAATTCATTCGAAGCCATATGTCGAGAATGGCACACCAACAAAGCTGACCGCTGGACAGTGGCCTATCGCGAAGAAATCATTAAGACATTTGAACAAGATGTGTTCCCGTTCATTGGTAAACGCCCTATCAGTGAAATCAAACCGTTAGAACTGCTTGAAGTATTGCGGCGAATAGAGAAGCGTGGAGCGCTAGAGAAGACCAGAAAAGTGCGCCAAAGATGCGGCGAGGTCTATCGCTATGCAATTATAACTGGCCGCGCAGAATACAATCCTGCTCCTGATTTGGCTATTGCTTTGGCCGTTCCGAAGCAAAAGCATCATCCATTTTTATCCGCTGAAGAGTTACCTCATTTTATTCGGGATCTTGAAGCGTATACCGGCAGCATTATCACTAAGAATGCGACAAAAATCGTCATGCTGACCGGTGTACGAACCCAAGAGATGCGCTTTGCTACATGGGATGAGGTTGACCTTGAGAAAAGTATATGGGAAATACCAGCAGAACGGATGAAAATGCGTAGGCCTCACATTGTTCCTTTATCTACTCAGGTAGTTGAGCTATTTAAGCAGCTCAAACCTATTACCGGCCATTATCCCTACATTTTTATTGGTAGAAATAATCGTAGTAAACCGATCTCTAAAGAAAGTGTGTCGCAGGTAATTGAATTACTGGGCTACAAAGGACGTGCGACAGGTCACGGATTCAGACACACAATGTCAACGATCTTACATGAACAAGGATTTGAAAGTGCGTGGATTGAGATGCAGCTTGCACATGTAGATAAGAACAGCATTCGTGGAACATACAATCATGCACAATATATTGAAAATCGAAAAATAATGTTGCAATGGTATAGTGATTTCCTATTAACAACAGCCATAATATAATTATTATATGCTAACATATTGCATCAGTATTTCACCGATGCAATATGCATATTATTTACTTAAGTTACCTTGTAATTCTGAAACAATTTCTTTCGAACATATTTCACCAAGTTCTAAGCTATCTCTTTCTAATTTCAATTTATCAAGCATAAATCTATTAGTGAGTTCGAAACCATCAAAAATGGTATACCAGTTTTTAACGTAGCGCTTCATCCTAGGATCATCCCCAACTAATCCCATATCACCTTTTTGTATATGTGAATTCAATCTACTTTCTATTTCGAAACTATCTTTAGATATTTTACGACCTATGAGTATGAGCTCAAAATGCAAATTTTGACTACTAAACCCCGGATGTCTTTGAATTATTGCCGCATAATCATCAAGCTGTCTTAGATGTTTTATATTTAATGAAATACTTGGTCTTTTTATCTCAATGATAATGCATTTGTAATATGGGTTACCATTGGAATCAAGGGCTGGGTACTTTCTGGCTAAAAATAGATCTGTCTGCCGTTTTGAACCAGCTAATTCTGCCTCATTCTCAACATCATCTTCATCAATATCGTTGATATGTTTAACACTATTCCTTAATTCTAATGCTATTTTGGTAAAAGTATCTTCCTCAGCCCCGATAGTTTCATAGCGTTCACCGAACAACCATGTGTTGTTTTCAATTATTTTTTGAAGATCTGGAGTCTCTCTTATTTCCTTATAATGATGATCCATTAAATAACGAAGCTTGTCCACTACAAGCCTTCTTTTTTGTAGTTCTTCAATCGCGCTAATTATATTATCAAGTTTTGTAATTCTTAATTGATTAGAAAGTTTTGACAAACCCTCTTTACTCAAATCTAAAACGCTTTCAAGTATATTAAATAAATCCTCATTATTATTTGATGAAGATAGTTTATCCAATAGCCTTACAAAAACCTTTCTTTGTTTTGTATTCAAATTATCGAGCATGGCTGGCTCGGCTATATATATATCACGAACGATAGCCTTGATATTATTCAAGCGCCACTCAGCATATTTAGGATCTGAATATTCGCTATAAGAAGGGAATACTCCCTCTTGTTGATAACGCTCTAAAGTTTCGTCGATTTTCTTTTGAAGGAAATCATCATATATCTTTTTTGATAATCCCCAAACAAATTTTATGACATCTTTCCAAACTTTTGAGTCAGCATTATACTTAGCATCTGAAAATATATCATCGCCTTTATTACTAAAGTTATCAGCCCAGTCAGAACTGACAAATATAGAAAGGTAGAAATCTTTTTTCTGATTAAATTTACTTGGAACTTCGTGGACTTTTTTACCCTGCGAATTTACCAAATATACATACGATCTTTCTTTAGAGGGTTTTTCATCCCATCGGAGAGCCTTGATTGAAAATGAACTTCCATCAAATTCTTTTTCTAATGAGTGAGAATCATGTTCTGGTGCCGTTATAACAACCCCATTATAAGATAACGTTATCTGCTCGTTCAGTGCTAAGTGACAGCAAAACTCACTCTGTAATCTTTTTATTATTTCATTATCACTTGGTAAATCATTATGAAAATGATTCAACATGACACATGTGCCACTTTTTTGTCCGATTAATGTTGAATGCTGCTCTTGATACGGAATATTAATATAAGCTTGATAATTTTTAAGATCAGCATCATCAATTTCTATTTTAGCATTTATATCGTTATATTTAGTAAACCATATAGCTTGACGGCTGAGCTTATGAAATGCAAGCCTTCCTCTTCCTTGTGAGCCATGTAATTCAATATTATCTTTTTTTAGTGAATCATCAAATCTATTAAAGTTCAAATCAAAGTGATTAAAATCTATACCATCACCATCATCAAGAATATAAACCGATGACAGGCCGCCTAAATCAGTTCTACGCACCTCAATAGTGACATTCCGAGCTTTGGCATCAAATCCATTCCATGCTAACTCAACAATACACTGAAATGGCTCGCAATTTTTAAATCTCTTTTTTATGCCAACATCATTTATATTAGTTTCGCCACTTATTATCTGCATGGTAATGTCCTTTTTTGCAATTAATGCTGATATCTGCTCATCTGGTTTATTCATTTCTAATGCAAACACTATATCTTTAAAATCCTTCATACAATATACATGTTGCCCGGCAAATGCGGTCAAAGTATACCTGCCACCAAGAAATGTACGAAACTAAAATTACCCAGCTTGCGCGCAATGCTCTCCCCGCCACGCCCGCCCGCTTTGCGGGGCGGTTTTAATGCAGTTTCACTGACACGCTCAGGCCGCGCCGGGAATGGCGCGGTTTGCAGAAAATGAGGCAGGAAAACGCATGCAAAGCCATGCACCTTATCGATGCATGGCTTTTTTCAGTAAAAACGGGCGGATTTTCGGGGAGTTTTACACAGACTGATGTGATGCCAGTTGCGCACTTTTACGCGAAAAAATCATGTTCTGCGCAGGGGTGAATTTTTCACGGCTGTCATCCATCGAAGCCGCGTCAGGCCTGAATCCGATGGTCGTTAAAATGTCGCTATCCTGTGCGGAATAATTAATTTTTTCCCCCTTCGCAAGCCAGGACAGAAGGGCTTCACGCAGGGCATCTGTGGCACGCTGTATGGCACAGTTTCGGGCAATGGCCGTCAGCTCACTGTAGCCCATCAGCTCCGGTGCCAGTGCCGCCGCCAGTGCTGTGCCGTGCTGCTGCATAAAATCATTCAGCCGGTCGCGGATGCTGATGTGCTGAACGGCTTCATGCGAACGAATATAACGACCGGCGGCCTGATTCACCTGCCATTTTCTGACTTCGATAATATTGCGTAATTCGTCCAGGCGGCTGACGTTTCTGCCTTCTCCTGACAGAAGCCGCAGATATTCCTGTTCGGCCGCTGCCAGCTCATTTTTGCGTTGCAGCCATGCTGCTTTGTTATTCTGACAGGTGTCAAAGGCCTGCTGTAAGGCTGTGCTTTCCATCGTTATCTCTTTCTCATCATGCTGAAGAATAAAAATACGGTGTGCGGCGACGGCCGGGGTTAACCGGCAGCCCTCATTCCAGACGCAGCGAATATGATTGTGTTTTTAACCGTACTGGCGGCAGTTCCTGTTTTTCATGCAGGCTTTCTGCCAGTTCGTCCGGCGTGACCGGGCGGACAATGAAGCGGTTGATGGTCTGAAGCGTTTTAAACACCAGACCACAGCCCGGATCCGTGCACACATAAAAACGCTCGGTGACTTCCTGAGACAGACGCCGCGATGTTCTTGACAGTGCAAGGCCTTTACATCTCCGACAACAATATCCGGTAACAAGCATTCTTTTCTGGCGTTTCATACTGCCGGAGGCTGACGTCAGTGAATCGCGGTATCTCTGTTTGCCTGAAATGTATTCCATTCCTGAATCTTTACAGTCAGAGAAAAAGCTTTCACTCGCTTCAAATGTCGCAGAGCAATAAATATTCCGGCACTGTGCAATCATTATCTTGGTGCCATCGTCCATGAAATGTGCGCGACGGGTGTGAGCAACATGTCCACACGACGGGCAGTAAATCATGACAGCAGTCCTCTGGCCTTAAGCTCTGCTCCCTGCTGGTCTATTTTGTCCTGCCACACCTTGCGCTGTGCCGGTGTGCCTGCCACCTCATAATCCATGTGCGGGAGTGTTGCCGCTGACAGTCCGGTCAGCCGGATAACCGGCTCGCCGGTGAGGCTGATTTGCATCTGTTTTATTTTCTGTTCCAGCGATGATTTCACCTGCTGCATGACAGCCTTTTCCGGCGCGACGTAGCCCTGATGGCCGGTGGTGTTGGCGAGCGGATTTTCCTGTACCAGGATGCTCAGATGCATTGCCCGGACAAGCGCCTCACAGGTTTCATTCAGGGCGTGTTCCAGCTCATGCTCTGCATACAGACTCAGCAGGTGATGATGTGCCTTCCGGTAGGCGGTGGCCGTGCTGTCACACGTCCCTTTCAGGCGTTCACGTTCGAAATTCAGCACCACGGCCAGATTGTCATATTCCTGTACCAGCTCCCGGCGTGCCACGCGCTCAATGTGGCGCTGTTTCAGCTCGTCGCTCAGGACACCACCGGCTGCACGAAAGGCCGTGCGCCAGTCGTCAGCGTCGTTTCCGTCGGCCTGCGCCAGCGCATTTTTTTCCTGCTCTGCCCGTTCAATGGCCGTGACGGTCTCATCCATCAGGCGGGCGTTCTCAAGATGGGCGGCTCTGGCCTTTTCCAGTTGTGCCAGCGCGGGTTGCAGATATTCAGGGATGGTGTTGTCAGACATTTTCCGGCTCCTCGTCACTTCAGGTTAAGAAAATTGTGACGTACACCGGACAACAACACGACGCATTGCAGATGTGCCAGCCCTGACACAGGAGACTCATCCTCAGACCGGCAAGCCAGGAAAAGGTCGCAGGAAAAACCGGCTTACTGTTTGTTTTTTTTATATTTTACTGTTCACCTCTGTTCACCTTAATAAAAAAGATAAGTAATACAGTAAGTTAAAGGGTGAACAATCGCAGTAATGACTGTTCACCGTCTGTTCACCACTGTTCACCCGTTGATGGGCTTTTTATGCTGTTTATTACTGTTTATTTTTATTAATTAACTGAAATAAATAAGAAAAAATAATTTGCATTTCACTATAAAAAATTCCAGGTCCTTCAGAACCCTTTGAGACCCTTCCAGTCCGGATGGATAAAAAACACACAGCCATTGTAAGGTTGCCGGAACAAATTCCCCCTGTTGCGTCTGCCAAAAATATTCACAAAATAAAGCGCTACCCGAAGCCGGACGGACTTATCCGGTGCTGTATGGACATTAACGAGGTAGCCCGATGCAAGCTGTTTTTTCTTCCCCGTCTCCCGCCCCTGTGACGCCACTGATGCCGCTGCCGGACATCACGCAGGAGCGTTTTTTACGTCTGCCGGAAGTGATGCACCTGTGCGGCCTGTCACGCTCGACCATCTATGAACTTATCCGTAAGGGGGAATTTCCGCCGCAGGTGAGTCTTGGCGGTAAAAATGTGGCCTGGCTGCACTCTGAAGTCACCGCATGGATGGCCGGGCGCATTGCCGTACGCAAACGGGGGTACGACGCATGATGATGCCCGCTCTGCAAAAACTCCCTTTTTCTGGCTTGCCTTTTTCCGGCATTTGCGGATATAGTTTTTCCGCTGCCGCAAAATCGGCAGCCGGGCGTAGGAACCCGAGTTACTTCAAGGCGACATATGACGCGCCATGCGTCTTTTTTTACGTCGTTGCTTCGGCACACCTGTTTTTCTGGCTGTGGTTTTTAAACCGTAGCCTCTGTCAGATAATGGTGGTCCGGGCGGGGCAGCCTTCGGGCTGGCCGGTTTCCTTGAAGGCCGGTATTCCTACCCCCGTCCGGGCTACCACCCATGAGCGTAGGAACTCTAGTGGTAGCTGTAACTGTTACTTCAAGGAGGCTGCCATCATGGCTACAACCCTTACCCCCTCACACCCTGAATTTGTCTTTGTGTTTGCGGCTGTCCGTCGCGCAGACCGTCATCCCCGTATCTGTATGCTTCGCACCGTCGCCGGTGATGAACGCAGCGCCCGCCGTTCCCTTGTCCGTGACTATGTGCTCTCCCTTGCTGCCCGTCTGCCGGTTGTGGAGGTGTCCCGTGCGTAATAAAAAAGCCCCTCAGACCGTCTCAGCGCGTCATGACGCCCGTGAACACCTCAGCATTGAGGCTTACCATAAGCTCAACCGCGCCAGCGCCGTATCCCAGTTTGTTGGGGGTGATTTGATTCACCGTGAACTCTCCGGCCTGCATCAGCTCTATATTCCGCATATTTTCAGCTACCTGAATGAAGATATTGATTTTGTGCTGAATGAGCTGAAAGCCAAAGGCCTGTGCCGCGATTTTCTCGCCCAGCAGAAAGACCGGGGAGACAGGACGCATGTTTGATTTTCCCCAGCCCGGTGAGATTTACCGTTCTGCCGGTTTTCCCGATGTGGCCGTGGTCGGCATTCTGGAAGACGGTATTCCGTGGGAAATGCCGTACCGCTGCCCGGAAATTGTCTGGAACCCGTACCGCCGTAAATTCAGTATCCTTGTGCGTATCCTCGCCGACGGGCGCACCACAGACATCCCGCTGGGGCGTTTTCTGCGGGAATTTACCTGTGACCGTCCTGACCTGTTCAAACGCAGCCCCGTAAACCGGCATGCGGTACTGAAAGAAATGGCCGGAGACCCGGAATTACAGAAATGGCGGGAGAAATATCTGGATATTTACCCGCAGGACCCTGTTCCGGTCAGCCGGGCGGCACCGGTGGCGCGGGAATGGCGGGAAATTCCCCGCACGGAGCCTGACCCGGAAACCACCCCGGATAACAGTTACCGCAATTATCTGTAATTAAAAAACGACACCCGAAAAATTAAATGTGCGTATTCGCGCAGGGATACGCACGTCTTCAGGAGACGCAGATATGCCTTATCAGTTAATGCAACCGGCACGGAATGCAGTCATCTGTCACAGGGAGGAAAGCAAATGAAAACACCCTTACCGCCCGTCTTACGCGCAGCCCTTTACCGTCGCGCTGTCGCCTGTGCCTGGCTGACCGTGTGCGAACGTCAGCACCGCTACCCGCATCTCACCCTTGAATCACTGGAGGCGGCCATCGCCGCTGAGCTGGAGGGCTTTTATCTGCGCCAGCACGGTGAGGAAAAAGGGCGTCAGATAGCCTGTGCCCTGCTGGAAGATTTAATGGAATCCGGCCCCCTGAAGGCCGCGCCGTCGCTGTCCTTTCTCGGGCTGGTTGTGATGGATGAACTCTGTGCCCGTCACATAAAAGCGCCGGTACTGCACTGAAGGAGAACAACACCATGAAAATGAACGTAACCGCCACCGTCAGCCATGCGCTCGGCCACTGGCCGCGTATTCTCCCGGCGCTGGGGATTCAGGTGCTGAAAAACCGTCATCAGCCCTGTCCGGTCTGTGGCGGAAGTGACCGCTTCCGTTTTGATGACAGGGAGGGGCGCGGCACCTGGTACTGCAATCAGTGTGGTGCCGGTGACGGCCTGAAACTGGTTGAAAAGGTGTTTGGTGTTTCCCCGTCCGACGCGGCCGCAAAGGTGGCTGCCGTGACCGGCTGCCTGCCCCCGGCTGACCCGGCAGTGACGGCCGCCGCCGGTGCTGAAACAGAAGCCGCCCGGAAGAACGCCGCCGCACTGGCACAAACCCTGATGGCGAAAACCCGTCCCGGAACCGGTAACGCCTACCTGACCCGCAAGGGCTTTCCCGGCCGGGAATGCCGGATGCTGACCGGCACACACAGAGCCGGTGGCGTGAGCTGGCGTGCCGGTGACCTTGTGGTGCCACTGTATGACGACAGCGGCGAACTGGTTAACCTTCAGTTAATCAGTGCTGACGGCCGTAAGCGCACCCTGAAAGGCGGACAGGTCAGGGGCACCTGTCACATCCTTGAAGGACAGAATCAGGCCGGAAAACGTCTGTGGATAGCGGAGGGATACGCGACCGCACTTACCGTACATCACCTGACCGGTGAAACGGTGATGGTGGCGCTTTCTTCCGTGAACCTCCTTTCTCTGGCCAGCCTTGCCCGGCAGAAGCATCCGGCCTGTCAGATTGTCCTTGCTGCTGACCGTGACCTCAGCGGTGACGGCCAGAAAAAAGCCGCCGCAGCCGCAGATGCGTGTGAAGGTGTTGTTGCCCTGCCGCCGGTCTTCGGTGACTGGAATGATGCCTTCACGCAGTACGGCGGGGAAGCCACCCGTAAGGCCATTTATGATGCCATCCGGCCACCGGCTGAAAGCCCGTTCGACACCATGAGCGAAGCGGAGTTTTCCGCCATGAGTACCAGCGAAAAGGCCATGCGTATCTATGAGCATTACGGCGAGGCGCTCGCGGTCGATGCCAACGGCCAGCTTCTGTCCCGCTATGAAAATGGTGTCTGGAAGGTGCTGCCGCCACAGGACTTTGCCCGGGATGTGGCCGGGCTGTTTCAGCGTCTGCGCGCGCCGTTCTCCTCCGGGAAGGTGGCCTCCGTGGTGGACACCCTGAAGCTGATTATTCCGCAGCAGGAAGCCCCCTCCCGCCGCCTGATTGGCTTTCGTAACGGCGTGCTCGACACGCAGAACGGCACGTTCCACCCGCACAGTCCGTCACACTGGATGCGCACCCTGTGCGATGTGGATTTCACCCCGCCGGTGGAAGGGGAAACGCTGGAAACCCACGCCCCCGCGTTCTGGCGCTGGCTTGACCGTGCCGCCGGTGGCCGTGCGGAAAAACGCGACGTGATTCTGGCCGCACTGTTTATGGTGCTGGCAAACCGCTACGACTGGCAGCTCTTTCTGGAGGTGACCGGTCCCGGCGGCAGCGGCAAAAGTATCATGGCCGAAATAGCCACCCTGCTGGCCGGGGAGGATAACGCCACATCGGCCACCATTGAGACGCTGGAATCCCCGCGTGAACGTGCCGCGTTAACTGGCTTCTCACTGATACGCCTGCCGGACCAGGAAAAATGGAGCGGCGACGGAGCCGGACTCAAGGCCATCACCGGCGGCGATGCGGTGTCCGTTGACCCGAAATACCGGGATGCGTACTCCACGCACATCCCGGCGGTGATTCTGGCCGTGAACAATAACCCGATGCGCTTCACCGACCGCAGCGGCGGCGTGTCACGCCGGCGGGTGATTATTCACTTCCCGGAACAGATAGCCCCGCAGGAGCGCGACCCGCAGCTTAAGGACAAAATCACCCGCGAGCTGGCGGTCATCGTGCGTCACCTGATGCAGAAGTTCAGCGACCCGATGCTCGCCCGGTCACTGCTTCAGTCCCAGCAGAACTCAGACGAGGCGCTGAACATCAAACGGGATGCCGACCCGACGTTTGATTTTATCGGCTATCTGGAAACCCTGCCGCAGACCAGCGGCATGTATATGGGGAACGCCAGTATCATCCCGCGTAATTACCGTAAATACCTCTATCACGCCTATCTGGCCTACATGGAGGCAAACGGCTACCGGAACGTACTCAGTCTGAAAATGTTCGGGCTGGGGCTGCCGGTGATGCTGAAGGAATACGGACTGAATTACGAGAAGCGCCATACCAAACAGGGGATACAGACCAACCTGACGCTGAAAGAGGAAAGCTACGGCGACTGGCTGCCAAAATGTGACGACCCTGCAACAGTCTGACCCTCATGACTCATCTGACCGGCATCTGCCGGTCTTTTTTTATCCCTGAATCCCCCGAAGGTGAACAATCCACTGTTCACCCTTCACCGTATGTTCACCCGTTATCACACTGAAATTAAAAGAGAAAAACGAAAGGTGAACAGTGTGAACAATCAAATCAAAAAAAACTTTTTTCTTCCGGTGTGATTTCAGTGCGGAGGATTAATCCCCTGCACAAGTCACACCGGCAGAATGCCGGAGGTGAAGAATCGAATGTTCACCCTTCACCCATTATTCACCACCTATCCAACTGAAATAAAAGGAAAAAACAGAAAGGTGAACAGTGTGAACAGTTCTTCCGAAAAAAAATTTTTTTCCTGAGTTAACGTGCGTGAAGATACGTGTAACAATTAATCGATAGATATTATATGTATAAGGAAGTGTATAAATGAATTAGAATAGAAAAATATAAACGATTTGAATCAAGTGGTTATATGGCAATTTTGACTCCTGTGATCTTCCGCCAAAATACCTCTTCTGACGTTCTCCAATCCCTTGTAATACTGTCAATCCAGATATTTTCTACTGCTCAATATTCAATCGGCTTCAGGAATACCTGGTCAAAGGTTTTGTGATGGACGATGAGCGGCTGAAGAATCCGCCTGTCGGTTCTTCTGTCCTCAACGCATCCGCGATATGCGCGCCAGCATGTGCCGTGTTTATTTGCAGGTGATTTACCCCCTGCTGGCTCTCAGCCAACTGTATCGCCATTAAGGTGAAGATGTTGTTTCATACGCCCCAGAACACCTTTTTTATACGACGATTCTATTCCTTTAACAGCTGGCGAAAAAAACTGACCTGTAAACTTCACCAATAATCAGACTGTCATCAAGATTAATTTTTTCATTTAATATATCAAATCAACTTGTTTTATTTTTACTATCAAAAATAGCTCATTGCCTTACTATAATTAATATATAAATTCGGTGATTAATTCTTAACATGCTTTTGCTAATAATCTCAATTGCTGGCCCTATAATATTGCGCTAGCATTGCTTTCTGGTTGTATCAGCGATACTCAAAAATTCTTAATACAATACTCATTCGACTGGTACTTATTTGTAACTCAGTTATATTTTGTCGCCCGGTGATTCAGAAGAATGCAAAAAACGGCTACCACTCCATCAAAAATACTTGATCTCACTGCCGCGGCATTTTTACTTGTCGCCTTTCTGACGGGTATTGCGGGCGCTCTCCAGACTCCTACCCTAAGTATATTCCTCGCAGATGAACTGAAAGCCCGTCCTATAATGGTAGGTTTTTTCTTCACCGGTAGCGCTATTATGGGAATTCTTGTCAGTCAATTTCTGGCAAGACACTCCGATAAACAAGGCGACCGTAAATTACTGATCCTGCTATGTTGCTTATTTGGAGTGCTGGCCTGCACGCTTTTTGCGTGGAATCGCAACTACTTCATTCTCCTCTCTACGGGCGTACTTCTGAGTAGTTTTGCTTCCACCGCAAACCCGCAAATGTTCGCCCTCGCCCGTGAACACGCCGACAGAACAGGCCGTGAGACGGTAATGTTCAGTACATTTTTACGTGCTCAGATCTCGCTTGCCTGGGTTATCGGGCCACCGCTCGCTTATGAGCTGGCAATGGGATTTAGTTTTAAAGTGATGTATCTCACCGCAGCCATCGCATTTGTTGTTTGCGGGCTGATAGTCTGGTTGTTTTTGCCATCAATACAAAGAAATATTCCTGTCGTTACCCAACCCGTAGAAATTTTACCCTCCACCCATAGGAAGCGGGATACACGGCTACTTTTCGTGGTTTGTTCAATGATGTGGGCGGCGAATAATCTCTACATGATAAATATGCCGCTATTTATTATTGATGAACTGCATCTAACCGATAAACTGGCTGGAGAAATGATTGGTATTGCTGCCGGTCTGGAAATTCCGATGATGTTAATCGCAGGCTATTACATGAAACGTATTGGCAAGCGGCTATTAATGCTCATTGCTATCGTGAGTGGAATGTGTTTTTACGCCAGCGTACTCATGGCGACGACTCCGGCAGTTGAGCTGGAATTGCAAATTCTAAATGCCATCTTCCTTGGTATTCTCTGTGGTATCGGCATGCTTTATTTTCAGGACCTGATGCCTGAAAAAATAGGCTCTGCGACAACGTTATATGCAAATACTTCACGCGTCGGCTGGATTATCGCCGGCTCTGTTGACGGAATTATGGTTGAAATCTGGAGCTACCACGCGTTGTTCTGGCTGGCGATAGGGATGTTGGGTATTGCGATGATTTGCCTGCTGTTTATTAAAGATATTTAGCTCACCTGTCTGGGCTAAGAAAAATCGGAGTGGCGCAAACAGAGCCATCCTCGCCATTTTTGCTATCATGCCTGCATACATAAACGACAAAACAGTATGCAGAGGGAAAAATGGGTTCCACCAGAAAGGGGATGCTGAACGTTCTGATTGCCGCCGTGTTGTGGGGAAGTTCAGGGGTCTGCGCGCAATACATCATGGAGCAAAGCCAGATGTCGTCGCAGTTTTTGACTATGACGCGTTTGATATTCGCCGGTTTGATTCTGCTGACGCTGTCATTTGTTCATGGCGATAAAATCTTTTCTATTATTAACAATCACAAAGATGCCATTAGTCTGCTGATTTTTTCCGTGGTTGGCGCGCTAACCGTACAGCTCACTTTTTTGCTAACCATTGAAAAATCGAATGCTGCCACGGCAACGGTGCTGCAATTCCTCTCACCGACGATTATCGTCGCCTGGTTCTCACTGGTGCGTAAATCTCGCCCGGGCATTCTGGTTTTCTGCGCTATTTTGACATCGCTGATCGGGACTTTTTTATTGGTGACACACGGTAATCCGACGTCATTATCGATCTCTCCTGCCGCGTTATTCTGGGGCATTGCCTCGGCATTTGCTGCGGCATTCTATACCACCTATCCCTCAACGCTAATTGCCCGCTATGGCACGTTGCCTGTCGTCGGCTGGAGTATGCTGATCGGCGGTCTAATTCTGTTGCCTTTTTATGCCAGACAAGGGACAAACTTTGTCGTTAACGGCAGTTTGATTCTGGCGTTTTTTTATTTGGTGGTCATTGGTACGTCCCTGACATTTAGTCTGTACCTGAAAGGAGCACAATTAATTGGCGGGCCAAAAGCCAGCATTTTGAGCTGTGCAGAGCCATTAAGTAGCGCGCTGCTCTCTTTGCTGTTGCTGGGGATCACATTCACATTACCGGACTGGCTGGGCACACTGCTGATTCTGTCATCGGTGATTTTGATTTCAATGGATTCCCGTCGCCGCGCCAGAAAAATAAATCGTCCGGCGCGGGATGAGTGAGAATTACCAGCCAGGCACCGCGCCACCGTTAAAGATGGTTTCTGCCGCTTTAGCGACTTCGGATGATTGATAAGATTGCAGAAATTCCTTCACGTTTTCTGCATTCTTATTATCTTCCCGTGCTACCAGAATATTCACATACGGCGAATTCTTATCTTCAATAAATACGCTGTCGTGCACCGGAGAAAGCCCGGTCTGCTGAATGTAAGTGGTGCTGATAATCGCCACATCAACTTTGGGATCATCCAGTACGCGCGGGAGCTGCGCCCCCTCGAGTTCCATAATCTGCAAATGACGAGGATTCTCGGTTATATCCAGCGCGGTAGGTAGTAACCCTTTTCCCTCTTTCAGAGTAATTAGCTTCTCTTTTTGCAACAGTAAAAGCGCGCGACCAAGGTTGGTCGGGTCGTTGGGGATCGCCACTGTCGCGCCTTCTTTTATTTGCGCCACGGTTTTGATTTTTTTGGAATAACCCGCCATGGGGAAGACAAACGTATTTCCCACCGCTACCAGTTTATAACCATGCGCCTGATTATCTTGTTCAAGAAAGGGTCGATGCTGGAAGACGTTCGCATCAAGCTCGCCATGATTTGTCGCATCGTTCGGTAGCAACGAACCGCTAAATCCTACCAATTCAACATCGAGGCCATATTTCTCTTTTGCCACCTTTTTAGCGACTTCCGCGACATCTTGTTCTGCGCCATTAATAACGCCCACTTTAATGTGCTTTTCATCGCTGCTGCTCTGGTCGCAACCTGCCAGCAGAATTCCTGCCAGTAATAATGCGGCCCCCGCCCGTAGATGATGTGTTGTCAGTTTCACTTTTTTATCCTTTTTTTAATCGTTAACTGACTATAATGGCAAGATCACTCCGATTTAAAAAACGAAAAGCTATCGAATAGAAGAAAAAGGTATATAAAACTGGCACTTCTTACTGACCACGCAAACACCTTTCGTACAGCATGATGAGAGCGGCAAAAGCAAACTACACTTATGCTTCATTCGATGCACATTTGCAGAAGGTTGCCGCTATGAAGCCAACGATGCTACTCATGATTACCGTATTCCTGACTTTCCCAGCCATTTCTCAGGCCGAATCGCCATTCAGTTCTCTACAGTCGGCAAAAGAAAAGACCACGGTATTGCAAGATTTACGTAAAATTTGCACGCCACAGGCGTCATTATCAGACGAAGCGTGGGAAAAATTAATGTTGTCTGATGAGAGTAACAAACAACATATCCGCGAAGCTATTGTGGCGATGGAGCGTAATAATCAGAATAACTACTGGGAAGCGCTGGGTAAGGTGGAATGCCCGGATATGTGAATTTCGCACACCTCCGCGCTCAGGCCAGCAGCCGCTGACTTAAGCTCGCACATCAGTAAATCACCTGCTTTTTCAAATTCCAATCAAAATTGCACCAGTTCATCAGGATTGTGGATAAATTTCCCTCTACATTGTTTTCATTTCATCACATAGAAAATCTTATCTCATTGAAACAATACTTGTTTTTAATGCAGAAAAGGAAGCCCAACGGATGGGCATAAAAATGAGCGAATTTTGATATCACCCCCCTCTAAAAAATGGTGAAGTCTGAACAAAGAATGTTCGAAAGGAGAGAGTAGAGATGGAAAGCGCAAATCTGGATTTAGAAGAAAATAAAGAAATTGCCAGTAAGTTCGAACGTGCATTAGGTATGGGAGCAACACTTGCAGAGCTGCATGGCATTACTCCGGATACCCTTGAAGGCGTTTATGCTTACGCTTATAACTTTTATGAAAAAGGAAGACTTGACGAAGCTGAGCTCTTTTTTAAATTTCTCTGTATTTATGATTTCCAAAATTATAACTATTTAAAAGGATATGCCGCCGTTTGTCAGTTGAAGAAAGATTATCAAAAGGCATTCGACATGTATCATATCTGTTTAATGCTATCTCCCGATAACGATTTCTCTTTGGTTTATTATATGGGCCAATGCCAGATGGGCTTAAAAAACATTAAAATGGCCACTGAGTTATTTAATACAGTCGTAACCTACAGCCAAAATGAAAAAGTTAAAGAGATGGCTACTGCTTATCTTGAACTCTTGACAGCCAATACCGAAGAGGAAGTTCAAACAGAGTGAGTCGGCAAAATGAACATAAACGGAAAAAACGCTTCTTTTACGCCTGAAGAGTTAATCAGGAAATATCATGAGGAAGCCCCGGTTGATTTAAAAAATAACCATGGCGATAAAATAAATGAGAAGAATAACAATAAACACATTACTTACTTTCCCGTTGATGCCATTTTAGATGGGAATAAACATCTGCCATGAGTTAAATAAAAAAGAATTAATTACACCCGATGATAGCTTAAAAAGGAGGTGAATTATGTCGGCACCGATTACGGGACAAACGATCACGTTTGAACAAATCAGCGAAACATTGCGCACACAGTATAGCGATGCGGAAAAAAGACTGCAGGACAGCAACAAAACGCAAGTTGATCCCATGCGGCTTAATAAAAACCCGAAATCCCTTGATAATGATATTCGCGCTCGTCTTGAAAACAAACCGATGCTTGCTCCGCCTGCAATGCAGGTTTCAGATTCCGACAACGCCACTACAGCAAAGACGAACGATGCCCGCCTGACAATGATTTTGGGTAATCTAACAGGCATTGCCGATCAGGATATTACAACACGTTTGCATAATAACCTTGACAGCACCCTGCTTCGACACGAAATGGCACATAATAAGTTTCGTGAATTAAGTGACGCTTACTCATCGTCATTAGATTCCGCGCAAAAAGCCGACGACATCATGCATCAGGCCAATAATAATTACAATGCGGTCGATAAAAAGGTGCAATCGCTGGAGAAAAAAGTCAACACATTGAATCAAGAGCTCTCGCAACTGCAACCTGGCGATCCGCAATATAATAAAGTAGTGACGCAAAAAAGTGCGGCTGAAAAAACACTCACGCTGTCATTACAAAAAAAATCGTTAGCTGAGAAATCGTTAAATACAGCCATTATGGATGCTGATGCTGCGATCGGCCAAAGTATGGAAATTTTTGACGAAATTCAACAGCAAGAACAGATTAATAACTTCACCACCAATATTTGCCTGACGCAAGAAAACCAGAAAAACAGAAACGCGACAGCCACATTTATCCTTTTGATTACCTCAGTAATGGAAGTTATTGGTGATACCAATTGCGACTCTATTAAAAATCAATCTGAGGTAATGAAAGAGATTAACCATGTCAGGGAAAATAAACTCAATGAAACAGCGCGTAGCTATACTACATGGACAAAAGTTTTAAACATTATTAATGAGGTCGTTACTGTAGTTACATTTGCCGTAAGTGCAGCCTTAATTGTGATTGGTATTGTCGCAGCAGTTCCAAGTGCTGGGGCAAGCTTTGCTGGAGCGCTGGCACTAATTGGAGGAATCGCGGGGGCAGTAGTATTAGGTGTTGATATTATTTGTCAAATCACTCTGGGTACCACGGCTACCGGTTGGATTTTGGGAAAACTAACTGAAGGTCTTGCGGGTATTATTTCTAAATATGACCCCACACTACTCGCAATCTGCGCTCTTCTGGACGCCTTGGGTGTCCAACAAACGACTATTGATTTAGTACAAGATATTTACTCATCTGCAGCCGCTTCTATTGTTATGGTAACATTAATGATTGGTGCAACATTAATTTGTTCAGTAGCAATAAGTGAACTTGTAAAGGCACTCTCAAAAACTGCCGCCGAAGAAATCACAAAAGAAATAACTGACAGTATAAAATCCACCGTGGAATCTATGATCAAGTCAGTATCAAAAAAAATCATGTCAGCATTAAATTTTCTCGGTGACAAAATAAAAGCATCATCACAATTTATAATGATATTTGCAAAAATAACTATTCTTCTTGAAAAAATTGCCTCGGGCGTTTGTACAATAATTACATCGAGCATGAATCAATACGCTGCCAGTAAGTCTGCAGATATCGAAATTCTACAACAAGATATAAGCAATCTATCAAAAACGCGCGAACAAATGCTTACAGTGATGCAAAGGATAGATAAAACCGTCGAACAAGAGGTAGCTCAGATGGTGCGTGTATTACAACACCGAACTGAAGCTTTGAAATTTGCTTCTCATTCTATCGTATAAGAGGATTCAAAAATGACCAATAATATTAGCAATATAAACAATACAGCTCATAATAAGAATCTCGATAAAACAACATTCGATGAACAACCTGCTTATGAAACAAGAGTATCACAAGCTAAAAAAATACTGCAAAGTTTTGCGCCAAATGATATTAAAGTTGATACAAATACTAAATTTATTAGTCTGATAGAGTCTGTCCGTGCTCTCTCTCCTGAATTACAATGTAAGGTACTAGATGGTCTTAATTATGCTAAGAATACACTACATAATATAAATCAAAATTCTGCCATAGCAACAAAATCATCCTGTCAGTCTACCGAGTCAATAGAGAAAACCATAACATTTAATATTCTCGATATGTTAGATAATTTGACGATGAGACAACAGAACATTATGGAGGCCTTTCTAAGAGTCTTTACATCAATGTACAATGCCTCTGCCAAGGCTGATGCTAGCATGAGCATCGTTTTTGAACAGCTTGTCCATCTTCAGAGTAGCGAAACAAAAAATGCTTCTTGGGCAAATTTTGCAGGTGCATTAGCAGGCTCAGCTATTAATGCTACGGGAGCTGTATTTATGGCAGGTGCAGAACTTGCGAAGCCCGCGGGAAAGATAGATGATATCGCAGAAAACCAGGAACAAAATACAGACAAACCAGATAGCCAAACTCGGATAAAATCAAAAGAAGATATGGCAAATGCGAAAGCCAGACTTGCCGAAATAGAAAATCAACAAAAAGATTTATCAAATAACAAGAATATTGAGGATAATGACAAACAAGAGCAATCAAGTAAGTTACTGGATTTGCCCCTATATTTCCAGACACCTGTTATCACTTAACCCATTACTGGCTT
>OGGM01000176.1_pt1 | contig 62801 bp, 58 predicted proteins | sample 1571251 | NCBI WGS metagenome assembly OGGM01 (sample SAMEA2582076, study PRJEB24529) | metagenome | biome: Human gut stool | place: China | collected 2011 | reverse complement strand
TTTTAATCCTCTCTTTTCAGAAAAGTAACCGCTCATTTTATTGAGCGGTCTTTTTATTTTTCAAAAATTGGTGTATGATAGTCTCTGGTTGTTTGTATACAATCAAATTTTTCTTTAAAGGAGTTATCACCAATGAGCACTTTTCAAAAATTCATCCAATATTATAAACCCTACAAAAAAGTCTTCATTTTTGATCTGATCTGTGCAGCATTTATCAGTCTGGTTGATCTTGCTTATCCACAGATCCTTCGTTCACTTACAAAGACTTTATTTCTTAAGGATGCTTCTATGATCCTTAAGACTCTTCCGATCATCGGGGGAATTTTATTTATCTGCTATATTTTTCAGGCGTTCTGTAAATATTATGTCAGCTGTCAGGGACATATCATGGGAGCTCAGATGGAACGTGATATGCGCCGTAAACTGTTTGACCATTATGAAAATCTTTCTTTTTCCTATTATGATCAGCATAACACCGGACAGATGATGAGCCGTCTTGTTTCTGATCTGTTTGATATTTCCGAAGCTGCCCATCACGGCCCTGAGAATTTATTTATCTCTCTTGTAAAGATCGTTGGATCTTTTATTTTCCTGTTTATCATTCAGTGGAAATTAGCGATTATTCTTCTTGCGATCGTTTTACTGATGATCTTCTTCAGTGCAAAGCAAAACCGTAAGATGCAGGCTACCTTCCTTGATAACCGCAGGAAGATTGGTGATGTCAATGCTTCTTTGCAAGACTCCCTTGCTGGAATCCGTATTGTGCAGTCTTTTGCAAATGAAGATATTGAACGTGAGAAATTTCGTGCTGGAAATGAGGCATTTTTAGATTCCAAGCGTGATAATTATCGTGCTATGGGAAGTTTTCAGAGTGGAAATACATTTTTCCAAGGAATGATGTATCTTGTCACTTTACTTGCTGGTGGTTATTTTATCGCTCTTGGCCAGATGAGTGCTGCTGACCTTGCTATGTATGCATTGTATATTGGAATCTTTATCAGCCCGATTCAGATTCTTGTAGAATTAACAGAAATGATCCAGAAAGGTATGTCTGGTTTTATCCGTTATCAGTCTGTTATTGATATTGAACCTGAAATCACAGATTCTGTTGATGCCGTTAATATGAAACATCCTGATGGGGATATCTGTTATCATGATGTCTCATTTAGTTACGAGGATAATGAGATTGTATTAAATCACATTGATTTCACGATCAAATCAGGAAAATCCATTGCACTCGTTGGACCTTCCGGTGGTGGAAAAACAACGATCTGTTCTCTGCTGCCTCGATTTTATGATATTACAGATGGTTTGATTACGATCGGTGGTCAGAATATCAAGGATATAAAATTAGAAAGTCTTAGAAGCTCCATCGGTATTGTTCAACAGGATGTTTATCTATTTGGTGGCAGTGTCAAAGAAAATATTGCTTACGGCAACCCTGATGCAACCTTTGATGAAATTGTCGAAGCTGCTAAGAAAGCCAATATCCACGATTTTATTATGACATTACCTAATGGCTATGATACTTTCGTTAGAGAACGTGGTACAAGATTATCCGGTGGTCAGAAGCAAAGAATCTCTATTGCAAGAGTTTTCTTAAAGAACCCGCCAATCTTAATCTTAGATGAAGCTACCAGCGCATTAGATAATGAAAGCGAGCAGCATATCCAGAAGAGTCTGGACGCCTTGTCTGAAAATCGAACAACAATCACGATCGCCCATCGTTTATCAACGATCCAGAATGCAGATGAAATTCTTGTTATCGATGGACAAACGATCAAAGAACGAGGAACACATGAAGAACTAATTGCTTCTGGCGGTCTTTATGCTAAATACTATCATATGATGTAAGTGTCAAAAGTACAACAACGTCGAAACCTATTTTGTTTAGAACTGTTTATAAATTCTTTAGAATTGTTCATACTTTGTATATTGAATGCCTCGGGGATTTTGGTATACTTAAGACATAGTTTTTCATATATATATTTTTTAATCCTCTCTTTTCAGAAAAGTAACCGCTCATTTTATTGAGCGGTCTTTTTTATATCCTCTCATAGATTTTATACTCTTCCATTAATTTATTTCTATACTGTATATCATTGTATATCTTATCTATATCTTGAATTTTATTATTAGCTAATAAAATTTTTACTAACTGTAATGTAGCATTTTCCCCTATAATTTTTCCCTGCGCTATACCTTGTGTTATTCCTTGACTTATTCCTTGACTTATTCCTTGACTTATTCCTTGCTCAATTCCTTTATTAATTGCTGTATCTAATATTGTACACATAGTAACCTCTCCTTCCTCATTTTTCTTTACATCCAATTGCAAAAATCTTTCGTCTTCTGCAAAAATCCTCATAAATTTTAACATTTCATCCACATGTTTGATTGGTTTATGATTTTCAATTGTTTTATAACCTTTTCTTCGTTTTACAAAATAATCCGCAATAATTCCAAAGTCACTTTGAAACATTTTTATTTGTTCTTCTGTCAGATATGCTATGTCAAATACATTCAATTTATAATTTTGAAACAGCTCCTCATTCACACTTTCTTGATTGATAACTTCTCTTAGTTCTTTATCATCTTTCCATTGATTATCTCCAAAATGTAAGATCAGTGTTATTACTTTACAAAATTCTTTTGCACCTTTCTTTAACATCTGAGAACGATAACTTGCTCCATCGTATGCAATTACACGTAGTGGCATCTTTTTATCTTTGATTGTCTGATTTTCAATTCCAAATAATACCTTGAAACCTTTTTTATTATTCCATTCTTTCAAAGTATCTCTCTCTTCTTCATGAAGCACATCATCTGATGCTTTATATTGTGACCGTATATTTGTTGTCCGTAGTTCCTCTGGTTTAACTACTTCTTCTCCTTGATAAACTAATACATTGATAATATCTGCAAATACATCTGGATAATCTTCCAATAACTTTTCAATCTTATCCTTTTCTCCCATTCCTGACTCCTTGTTTGTAAACTATCATTTGGTTATCTTATCTGCAGAACTGCATATTCATAGAATTTCTCTGAATCGAATTACAATTATATAGAACTTCTTTGACTTTAATCTAGATTATTGATGTTTATAGTTTACATTAATTTACAAATATTGGCAAGTATTTTTTACAGTTTATTCCACATATTTTATTTATTATTAGTATACTGCACTTATTTCATATTTTCAATACTTCTTTTAGAAGCACTAATAACAGAAGAGCCATCCGGCGAGCATAAATTCTCTGGCGGATGGCTCCTATTCTTATTTATTTTTTCTCATATACATTTGAACGACTATGTCAAATTACTGCTGAAACGCATTCAAAAGATTAGGGATCATCTGTTTCTTACGTGACATAACTCCAGGAAGAATTGCAACTTTATCTTCTGGTGTTACACCAAATCCGCGTTCGATCACTCCCTCAGCTTCTGGTCCGCAGATCAGCAGATGTGTTGTTTCCTCTAAGATGTTTGTTAGCATAAAGAATACGTAATCAAGTCCCTGTTCTTCTTTCACAGAATCCATATATTCAAGGATTGATGCTTTGATATCATCTAATTCTCCCTGATCCATGGATGTGATCTGTCCAACACCAAAATCAATTGTATCGGCATTGAATTTCTTATAATCCATGTAGAAGATCTCGTTTGGAGTCTTACCACTTAAATCACTTCCTGCACGGAACATTGCTTTGGCATGTTCTTCTACATCAATTCCTGCGATCTGTGCTAATTCTCTCGCGATCTGTTCGTCCACTGGTGTACATGTTGGAGAACGGAACATTAATGTATCAGAAAGAATTGCAGAACACATTAATCCTGCCATCTCTTTTGTAATCTCGATTCCCTGTTCACGGTACATCTGAGCAACGATTGTTCCTGTACATCCAACTGGCTGATTTCTGAAGTAAACTGGTGATACAGTTTCCACACTTCCGATTCTGTGGTGGTCGATGATCTCCATGATCTCACATTCTTCTAATCCTTCGACTGCCTGTGATACTTCATTATGGTCAACTAAGATTACCTGTTTCTTGTTGAATTCTAAGATACGACGTCTAGAAATAAATCCTACAAATTCGTTATCTGCATTCAATACAGGGAAGTAACGGAAACGTTTCTTTGTCATCTCTTCTTTGACATCATCTACAAAATCTGTTTCATTGAAAGATACGATCGTATCTGTTGCCATGATATAAGATACTGGCATTGCCTGGCAGATCAAACGGCTTGCTGTAAATGTATCATATGGTGTTGTGATGATTCTGCAGTTCTTTTCCTTTGCAAGTTCTAATACTTTATCAGTAACTTCTGTACCCATGCATACTACAACACACTGTACTCCTGTCTGGATCGCACCAATCTGTGCATCTTCACGGTTTGCAACGATCACTGTATCTTTAGCTGTTACAAATTCTTCCATTGTATCAACACTTGCGGCAGATACTGTTAACTTACCTTCTGTGATATATCCTTCGATATCTCCTGCCTGAAGTGTTCCATCTAATGTTTCTACAACATTTTTATATGGTGTTTTTGCTTTGGCAAGGATTTCATTGTCATAAACATCCATATCTGCTTTCAACACATCACTGATGGATACCAGACCGATCATTTTCTTTCCATCTAATACTGGAAGAGACACGATCTTCTCTGTCTGCATCATTTCACGTGCAGATTTCAGGGAATCTGTCGCTTTTGCACCTTTAACTAGATTTAAATTTACGTCTTTTAATCTTGGTCTTACATCACTAACATATTTTGGATCTTTAATTCCAAATGTATCCAATACATATCTTGTTTCGCCGTTGATATTACCGGCACGATATGCTTCGTATCCATTTCCTTCCACTTGATTCTTTAAGTTTGCGTATGCGATCGCAGAACAGATGGAATCTGTATCTGGATTGCGATGTCCAATGACATATACTTTTTTCATTGTTCCTCCTTCTTTCTTGGCAGCCGTATTATGAATGTCGTATACTCATTCTGGCTTTTTGCTTTGATAGTTCCATCATGAAGCTCTATGATCTCCTTCGCGATCGCAAGTCCAAGACCTGCCCCGCCAGTTTCAGAAGATCTTGCTTCATCTAATCTGTAAAATTTCTCAAACAGGTTATTTAATTGATGTTCTGGTATAGTCTTTCCCTGATTCCTGACTAAAATCTCTGCGTTATCTCCATCGATCATTCCATAAACCTCGATGAGAGAATTCGGATAACAATACGATACTGCATTCCTTAACAGATTCTCAAAAACCCTGGCAAGCCTGTCCGGATCACCATAAATTAATATTTTATCATCTACCTCTATCTTCCACTCTAATCCTTTCTGCTTAAATACCGCAGCAAAAGAATCCATCACCTGTTCAAGCAGAACATAAAGATAAAATTCCTTTTTGTCCAAGGTAATATTCTGAAGATTATACCTTGTAATTTCAAAGAACTCATTGATCAGTTCTCCAAGACGTTTCGCTTTCTCAAGAGAAATTCCTGTATACTTAGCTCTTTGTTCTTCCGACATATCCGGCGATTCATTTAACAATGATAAATATGCAATGATCGACGTCAACGGTGTCTTCAGATCATGAGCAAGATAGACGATGATATCATTCTTTCTCTGCTCACTTTCTTCTGCAATCCGCCTCTGTTCTTTCAACGTTCCTTTGATCTCATTTAATTTATTCTCCAAAGGATTCAACTCTGGTGGGAGCAATATGCGGTCTTTGGATTCATTTAAGATCATCTGGATCCCGCCTTCAACCTGTCTTAGGTATGTCGTGAATTTTGACATACCCAGATAAAAGCTTAACAAAAGCAGCACAAAAAATCCAGCACCAATGATCATTGTTTTATTTTGTACAAAGATCAGACGATATACACGGATCGCTTCCAACTCATCCATCCCGATCCGTTCAAATATATAAACGACCGTTTTGGCAAATGGATCCTGAAATACACCATCTACAAATATATCAAGTACAAAATATCCGATACATGCAACGATCAAACTGATTCCCAATGTCTGTAGTATGATCCTTATCTTTAAACTTCTGTATTTACTCCTCAACTTTGTATCCAACTCCCCAGACTGTCTTGATCAATTCTTTGTGTCCCATGACCTCTCCCAGCTTCTCACGGAGATGTCTGATATGTACCATAACTGTATTATTGTTATTCTTAAAATACTTTTCTTTCCATACCTGCTCAAAAAGATTCTCTGAGCTTATAACCTTCCCGCGGTTCTGTGTCAGAATCCATAAAATTGAAAATTCTAGCGGTGTCAATGTAATTTCTTCTTCTCCATAAGTACACTGGTGTGTTGCACGATTTAAGATAAGACCTGCGATCTCCAGTGTATCTTCCTGATTCATACCGCTTCCATCGTTGTATCTTGTAAATCTTCGAAGCTGTGCCTTCACTCTTGCCATCAATTCCAACGGCTCAAATGGTTTCTCAATATAATCATCAGCTCCCAATGTCAATCCATTGATCTTATCCATGGAAGATACTTTCGCTGTCAGCATGATCACAGGGAAATTGTGTGTTAAACGGATCTGTTTTAAAATCTCAAATCCATCAATATCTGGCAGCATCACATCAAGGATCGCCAGATCAATATTCTCATGTTCTACACACGCCAAGGCATCCTTTCCATTGTAAAATTTATGTACATTATAATTTTCATTCTTTAAATATAATTCAATAAAGTCAGCAATCTCTTTCTCGTCATCTACTACTAATACAGTTGACTGTCTCATTCGCTTCCTCCTTACTCTTTACCACCCTGAATCACATGAAATCTTGCTTCTTGGCTTTCTTCTTCCACTTCTGTTCTCGTATGTCCCTTGAGACTATATAATGGTACAGTTTTATAAAGCGTACGGATCAATTCACAAAGGATCCTTTGATGTTCTTTATCTTCTTCATCCAGAAGATTCACATACGCAGATGTAATCTCTTCATACGTCAATCCATTTTGAATCTTAACAACCAGTGATTTTACGATCATCATAACCTTATACTGATCATTCTCGATATTCTTCATCACAAAATCATATAATTCTGGGATTCCATCCCAGCCTCCAATTCCATTGCCTAGTGCCAGATTCTTATATTCATCTTCACTGTAACGTTTCCATGATAAATCTTCCCTAAGGCTCCACTGAATAAATACTTCGTTGCGGTTTTCTACCTCACGGCTTGCCAGTAACAGTCTTGAATTCATCTGATTTCTTAATAAGATTCCTGACTGCCAGAATACAATACGGAGTAATATAAATTCTTCCAACTCATCATAAGTCAGCTCTGGGAACATCTCTTCCTGAATCATCTGGCAACACTCATAAATATCTAAAATACCATATAAAAACAACATTCCAAAGAGAATATTCTCAAGTCTGGTACCCTCTTCTAACTCTTCCTGAACTCTGCGGCTTTTCAGAGAGAAGAAAAAATTATCCTTTGCTTCCATATTCAATAAGATCGTATCGTCTTCATATGAGAGAAATCCAAGAAAATGTAACTGTTCAATCTCTCTTGCATACATCTCAGCGATCAGGCTCTCACCTTCCATATCCCAGCATTGCAACAAAAATTCGATTGCTTCCTGCTGTAATAACTTAGTGATCAATTGTGGCATATCATAAAATTTCTCTGCTATCTTCTCTGACAGAGATACCTCACTTTCATCCTCATGAAACGCAATATTGATTCGTTCCGATAAAACCATCAGGTTGACTCTTGGATTGGTCGCAAGTTCTTCTATATAAGTTCGTTTTGATTCTTCAATTCTTGCCATCGCCCGATTCCTCCTTTGTCTTAATCTTATAAAGTATATCTTATCGAGCTTCTTCCGTCCAGTGGAACAGGCATAAAGAGTCGTCTAAAATAATTCTTTAATTCGGTTTATATTCTCTTTTGTGACACGGTATCCCATATCATACGTTTGTTTTAATACATCAATGTCTTTCTCTAAACTATCGATTGTATACTCTGGTCTTAGGATCACTGCCTTTCCTTCCCTCTCTAACTGCTCACAATATCTAACTGTTTTATTATATCTTATATGACGATTTAACAGCAGTTCCGGTAAATGTGGATATTTTCTCTTGAGAAGTTTTGCCGCAGCTTTGTTGCTCTTGCTTAATTCTTTTCTATACCCTTCTGGCCTTGTCAGTACGATCAGATTCTTCTCATTCCCATCTTCTATTGATCGTCTGATCGGAATCGGATCTGCAATTCCACCATCATAATAAGGCTTTCCATCTACTTTGATCGTTGGAAATACAAACGGGATCGCACAAGTTGCTCGAAGCATCGTACACTTCTTATCCAGTTTCATTCCATCTTTATATTCTGCCTTCCCTGTCCATGCATTTGTCACACCGACCTTGATCGTTCCTTTGTATTCATTGAATGTCTTCCAGTCAAATGGATACAGTTTGTTTGGGATCGTGTCATATACGAAATCCAGTCCAAAAAGACTTCTATCTTTCAATAGATTCCTCGCTCCCATGTATCTTTTATCATTCCTGTGGTTCATCAGGATCTTTAAATTTCTTTCCTTTTGTTTGGATATATAGGAAAAACCATCACAGATTCCCGCAGATACTCCGATCATATAAGGAAACATGATATCTTCATCCAACAGTGCATCCATCACTCCTGCACTAAAGATTGGGCGAAATGTTCCTCCTTCTAAAATAATACCAGGCATCTTTATGCCCTCCTCATCTTCTTATGTTTCGTAAACTTGTCTTATGTTGTGTCATGTGAGTTCTATAGACACTTGTTTTTTATTATATCACGTTTCGATTCTCCATTGTTACATTTTGTCAAAGATTTTCTTAAGAGATTTCGAAATTTTTGTGAATAAAATAGATATCGCTTCCTTTCATTTATTTCAAATTGGTCTGTAACGTATGGATCAATTCCTCAATAACAATTGGTTTGGATAAAAATCCATCCATACCACATTCCAGTGCTTTCTTTCTATCTTCATCAAAAGCATTGGCAGTCATAGCAAGGATCGTAATTTCTGCCAGTGCTGGATCATCCAGTGCACGGATCTGCTTTGCAGCCTCATATCCATTCATTACAGGCATCTGAATATCCATAAGTACAAGCTCATAATCGCCTGGTGCTGAATTCCTGATCTTCTCAACTGCCTCTGCTCCATTTTCTGCTGTATCAACCTGGAATCCATATTCATTAAGAATCGCCAGTGCAATCTCACTATTTAATTCATTGTCTTCCACAAGCAGGATACTTCTGCCTCTGAAATCTGAACTTGCTGTCGGAAGAATATTATCATCCGTGCTCGCCTGCTTCTGACCGATCGCTGTCATCAAAGTATCTCTGATATCTGACATAAATATTGGTTTCGCACAAAATGCATTGACTCCTGCTGCTCTTGCTTCCGCTTCGATCTCTGACCAGTCGTAAGCAGTCAGGATAATGATCGGTGTATCATCACCAAGACTGCGAATCTGTCGGGTAACTTCTATACCATTCATATCTGGCAGCCGCCAATCGATGATATAGGCATGGAATGCATCTCCCAGCTCTATAGACTGCCTTGCACGGAGAACCGCCTCCTTACCAGAAAGTGTCCATTCCGAACGCATTCCAACCTTTGCAAGCATCTTTGTCACGCTGTCACAGGTGTTAAAATCATCGTCTATCACCAATGCCTTAAGACCTTCGAGCTCTGCGATCTTCTCTACACGATGATGCTTAGACTGGATCCGCAATGGTAGTCGTACAATAAATTCCGTACCTTTGCCCTGTTCTGTCTGAATCTCAATGTTTCCACCCATCATATCCACGATATTCTTGGTAATAGCCATGCCCAGTCCTGTACCTTGAGTCCTGCTGACTGTAGAACTTCTCTCCCGCTCAAAAGGAGAAAAAAGTTTCTGTACAAATTCCTCACTCATACCGATTCCGTTATCCTTTACCCGGATCTCATATAACTGACGCTCTCGCTGTGTTCCCGGATATTGTTTCAACCGAACAGAAACCATTCCGCCTGCAGGAGTAAACTTGATTGCATTGGATAAAAGATTCAGCAATATCTGATTTAGCCGTGTCTTATCGCAATACACATCCTCATTCATAACATCCATGGCATCCATATAAAGTTCCAGCTGCTTCGCGTGAATCTGCCCACTGATGATCGTCTTCAGGTCATGAAGTACATCCGACAAACTAACCTCTGTTTCTTCCAGATGGATCTTTCCACTCTCAATACGACTCATATCCAGTATATCATTGATCAGTGAAAGCAGATGATTGCTGGATGAAAGAATCTTGCCAAGATAATCTCTGACCATTTTCTTGTTATTAATGTTGCTCACAGCCAGTGTCGTAAACCCAATGATAGCGTTCATTGGCGTCCGGATATCATGAGACATGTTAGAAAGAAAAGTACTCTTTGCCTGGTTGGCATTCTCCGCAGCATGGACTGCATCAGAAAGTGCCTGATTCATTTTCTTGTCAGCAGTACGATCCGACATAACCAGTATATATTTCTTATTCCCATTTACCTCACTACCCATTGCAACACTATGAAACCAGCGTCGTTCTCCTGTTTTCTGATGAACATACTCAAAATCCCATTCCTGCTGTTCATGAACCTGAATCTCCTTTAGATGATCCTTCTTCGGATCTTTCGTATCCTCAGAATGCAGTTCTCCTAAAACAGAAATATCTTTCCGAATCTGTTCTACGGTAATCCCCAACAGTTTTTCTACATTCGGACTGACATAATCTGCCCGATACGTTTTTGCATCCAACATTAAGAATACATCATCTACATTCATTGACAACTTTTGAAACATCTCATCCCTGTACAAGATCTCTGTGTCTTTTTTCTTCAGTCTTACACTGTTTTTTCGTAAAATAAATCCAATAAGGACTGCTGTAATACAAAGCACGACTGCACCCACAAGAAGCATCGTACTAAGTTGCAAAGTGTTCATACTGGCATTGACGATATCTGCCTGGACAAGTCCCAGAAATACCCAGTCCTGAATGCCTGATTTTTCATAAACAAGATAATAATCCTTTTCATCCAGATTTAGTAACATCGCACCTGTATGTCCCTCTTTAAATTTCTTCGAAATTTCAAGGATCTCTTTTTCGGAGATATCTGTATGTTCTCTCAAAATGCCAAAAAAGTTATACACGTTTCCCCATGACTCTAAAGAATGATCGATCACAACACGACCATCTGGATGAAGAACATAACTCTTTGCTTTTCCATTAAACGCAGAGATATCGAGTACATTTACTATATCAGCGTTTTCATAGGCAATAGCAATTGCATCATATTTAAATCCCTGATAACTTCCATGAGCCTTCGGGCTGGCAAAAACAAGCATCTGGGATTTTCCGGGAACTGCTGCATTGGTTATGATATCATTGCCTTTTTGAATCTCATCTTCAATATTTTCCTGTAATCCAAGATACCCTGTTTCACCTGTTGTCATCTTATAGTTACCGTCAGCTGATAGAAAATAAAAATATAAAAATCCCGCATCTTTCTGCGCTTTATCTATATAATCACGAATTTTGCTTTCACTTGGAGCATCTTGCAGATACTTACTCCACATATGAAGATACGTCAGATTCTTATTTGAGAGTTCCCTTAACATATTATCCGACTGATGGAAAACTTCTGTTAGATGAGAAACACTTTCCTCATATACAGTTTTCGATACAAATCCAAAATATTGAGAAACAGCCAAAACGATTCCAAGAAAGAATGCAAGAAAAGCAATGACCTTGAGTCGTTTTCTCATGATAGGTTTTTCTTTGTTCATATTATGATTCTTAACATCCATTCTTCTCACCTCAGAGTCATATAGTCTTCAGGCTTTGCGAGAACGGCATCACCCTTCAAAACACATTTTGTCCAGGTATCTTTCACCTCTCCATCAAATACAATGTTTTTACCCGCTGGATACGATTCCATATGTTGTGGTGTCGTAAGACAGGTTACAGTAAAGGTATCCTTATCCTGAACTGATTTTCCATTCTTTGTAACTTTACTTAATGTATAACCATCATCCGTTTCCTTGATCTCTACAGAAATACCACTGACCACAGGCAGAGAGCCACGGTTAAATGGATTGAAACCTCCCTGATAGCCTTCTACAAAATTTCTGACTGTCTTTTTCAGCTCAGCCCCACTCATCTTCCGTTTGTAAGCTGAAAGATCATTTGGCATGATCATATTGCCAGCCATTTTTTCCGTATATCCTGCCTTCCGTACACTTCCTGTAAAGCTGTTTCCTGTTGCGATCAGCACATCCGTACCGTAGACGCCACGCAAAGTATGTGCCATAACAGAATACGCTTCATTCCCCCCGCTGGTATGAAAATGATTGGAATAAGCTTTCTTTGAATCGAGCACGATCTTCTCAGAATCAGATTTCTTCTTCAGAAGCTTTGTATTAAATGACTGGTAAGCCTGTTTGGCATCGTATTTTCCTGAAATCATCTTAGAGACTACATCTTGGGATACGTTGAAAAAGTCATTGGATGCGATTCGAATATACATATGATTTTCTTCGATCACAGGTCTGACATCTTTGAGATATTCTGTGAGATGTGTATCTACATCCTGACTATAGCTTAATATATCCTGACCATCATAAACGATCCGATTCTGTGCATCCTCTGACAGCATTACATTCAACACTTTCATTGCTTTCTGCCGGCGTGTTTCATCCTTTGTCAGGTTACGGTTCAGCGCCACCTGAAAATATGGTGTCGTCATCAGCCATTTTTCGCCGTTTTGTTGAAAGAATGGAAGAAATGTTGTATCAATGCCCTGATCCTGAAATATTTTTACACCAGAAGAACTGCCAAAGTACATAGCAAGCTTACCACTTTTATACATCTCCATCACATTATCATAATCCATATTCAGATCATCTTTGTTCAACCCTGTATCCTGAATGAATTGCTCCATACGTTCAAAAGCCTCCGGCCAGACTTTACTGTCCAAACCCTCTCTCTTTGTATTATCAGGGTCACTATAGACAGTACGCCATTTACGTCCAGCCGCTGTAGACAGCTCTGATGCAGATAGTCCCTGCAGTGTTTCCATGCAAGTATAATCATAAAAATAATCTGCCGTAAATCCACGGATCCCTACCTTATTGAATGCCTGGCAGGCAGAAACAAAACTTTTGTAATCTGTTGGCAGAGGAATATGATACTTTTTGAAAAGGTCTTTGTTAACTACAAACCCATGCGCATCCGCACACACTGGAAGCCAGTTTACACTGCCATCCTGATTCATAAAATTGTTGAGGTATGTATTATAAACAGCACCTGCTGCATTGGTTGTGGAAAGATCCATCAGGCTGTCTTTCAGTGGGTTTGCATCATGCAGTGAAAAACGACAGCAGGTTATGATATCTGGCAATCCGCCATTTTCCTTAAGGAAACGATAGAAATCCAGATCATTGTTGCCTACTACAAATTCAATATTAATATCTGGAAGCTGTTTCTGAATATATGGTGCATATTTTTCATATAGCTTTGTGCTCCATAAATATACTGTGATCGTATCTTTCTCTTCATTTTTTGCGCTCTTCCTATCACATCCTGACATAAGTGATATGACTGTCACCATCACCAAAAATATAGAAAGAACTCTATTCCATTTTCTCTTTTTCATTATGAATCCTCCTCTTTATTTTCCACGAATTCACTGATCACTTTTACTAATAATTTTGCATCTATAGGTTTCGCGATATGTTCATTCATTCCCGATTCTTTTGACTTTAATCTATCCTCGGTGAACGCATTTGCCGTCATTGCTATGATCGGAACCGTTTTTGCATCATCTCTGTCCAGTGCACGGATCATCTTTGCTGCTTCATAACCATTCTTGATCGGCATCATGATATCCATCAGAATGACATCAAATTCATCTGGTCTGCTTTTTTTGAATATCTCAACAGCTTCTTGGCCATTCCATGCCTTCGTCACAGATGCACCTTCATTCTGAATCACAAATTCTGCGATTTCCATATTCAGCTCATTATCTTCCACCAGAAGGATCTTCAGATCTTTTATAGATTTTTCTGATATAGCTTCCTGTTCTTCACGTTGATCAGCATCCTGATCTATTTTAAATGGAATCCTGATCACAAAGGTTGTGCCTTCTCCCTTCTTACTTTCAAACGTGATCGTTCCTCCCATTTTTTCGATCAGTTTTTTCGTGATCGGCATTCCAAGCCCTGTTCCGGAAAATTTTGTACGGCTTCCAGTATGCTCCTGTGCAAACGGTTCAAAAAGGCGTTTCTGGAAATCCTTTGTCATACCAATTCCTGTATCTCGGCAGATAAATTCAATCGTCACTCTTCCCTCCTGCTCCGATGTAAATTCCTGGTAGCTGATGTAGATATATCCGTTTTCTTTATTATATTTTACCGCATTTGACAAAATATTCATCATGATCCTTTTTACATATCCTGGACTCCCGATCAGATTCCAGTGTGTGATTTCTTCTTTCTCCCACACGATCCGAATATTTTCTTCTGCAGCTATCTGTTCGATCACAACAAAGATTTCCTTGGAAATATTGCTTAGATTAAATGGAATTTCTTCCAGAACTACTTCGTCCGATTCCAGCTTACTCATATCCAAAACTTCATTGATCAATTCCAGTAACAGATGAGATGTTTCTTTGATCTTTGTCCTGCATTCTGTCTGTTTTTCCATATCATCTGCATAATGCTCCGCCACATCGATCATACCGCATATTCCATTGATCGGTGTCCGGATATCATGACTCATCCTCTGGAGAAACTCAGTTTTCGCCTCGTTCGCTGCCTCTGCTTTTTTTGCCGATTTCAGAAGTTCTGCTTTATATTTCTCATCTTTTTCCTGTTCCTGTTTCTGATGTGCCAGATTGGTTATATATATCCAGGACCATGAAAAACTAAGAATGATAAGATAAAGGAATACAACACCTGTTACACTGAGTGGCAGATTACTGAATACCTCTTTATCTGGTAAATACATGTAGATATAATAATCCCTTTGTTTCAGCATGATACCATAGCATCCAGTTCCTTTATTCTTCAGATGAAAGATATGCCGACTATCTGTATGCTTCTTCATTTTCTGAATAATCTCATTGTCTGCGACATCCTGTGCCAATAATTTCTCATCGTTACTGGCAATAATCTTCCCTTTGTCTGCAACGATGATCGTCCCGTCTTTCTCAGTATTGTACCCCTTTAAAAGACTCTGGATCGTTAAAGTATAATTTCTGATAAATCTCGGAGATGTGTAATAGTAAACTGCAACGATCCCTGGGGCATCTTTTCTGGCGCAGGCTGCGATATCGATACATGATCCATCTCCTCTGACAATCCGTTCTGAATAAGATCTTTCTTTATATCCTGTGTAATCCATAATGATATCTTTTTGCAGATAATCAATCATCTCATCCATCAAACCTTCATCCATACTGTATTCACAGACTTTCTTTCCTTCTTCATCCAATACAAGAATACCATCCACCCAGAGTGACTGCAGATTCTCTTTCAGAAGCTTTCGGTCTAACTGCTTTCTATTCTTTACTTCCATATCAATATTTGTACTCATCTGTCTGGCACTTTCGATCGCACGAAGGAGACTTTTTGATTCTGAAGATTCATTATAATGAGTATAGGTTGAGCACTGTACTTTGACATAGTTTACAATCTCCACCATTCTTTTCTCAGCTTCGTTTTTTTCCGTATGAAAAAAACAAAAAATTGCAGTGACAAACATACAGATGCCAAGCAAACTAGCAACTATCCAGAATCGTTTTGCTTTTTCTCTTCCATTAATATCCAAGATTATCCACCTCCAAATATTTCTCTGGATCATCCATATATTTTTTTATAATCTTCAGGGAGGTACCATCCTTGTGCATTTCTTCCAGCTTCTGGTTCATCTGCTCGCAGATCCCTCTGTCATCATTCTTTGCAAAAGCAGCTCCTATCCCGACGACCATCAATGGTTCCTTCAGAATGCGGAAGCTTGTATCATAATCTTTCATATACTGGATGATGGATTCCTCATGCACAGCCACAGCATCCACATACCCTTTTGCCAGAAATGTATAGATCAATTCCCTGTGTCCAAGACTAATCAGATTGCCAAGTTTTGGAATTCTCTTATCTGTCCGCTTCAGAAAGATACCTTCCGGTTTGGTTGTAGACTGGACTGCAAGATTCTTTCCTTTCAGATCACTCAGTTTATGAATGTCACTGTTCTCATTTACAGCAACCACCTGACGGCTTGCTATGTATGGTCCGGCCCAACGATAATCGTTAAGTCGTCCTTCCATTGAAAAACATCCCATGATACAATCAATTTTTCCACTTTCTACCAGCTCTTTTTTCTTTTCCCAATTGATCTGAACAATCTCCGTCTTATACCCCATCCTTCTAAATGCTTCCGTTGCCAGTTCAACATCTATACCTGTCGGGATACCATCCTCATTCAGGAAATTATAAGGCGGATAATTGTCACTTCCAATTTTTATAACAGGTTTTTTTGTTGTGTCAGACACTTTATCTGCCTTATCACATCCTGCCAAAGTTGCCATTAATATAGAAAATATCAATACAACAGTAAAAATTTTTCTTTTTTTCATCTTATAACCTCATTTTTATATCTCATCCTTATTGTTCAGTAATCTGCGCTTCAACCCCCCCCCGAATTTTATGCTACTTATTGTTTTTTCCAATACCTTCATCTCAACTGGTTTGGAAATATGCGCATTCATACCGACGGTCAGGGAATGATGAATGTCATCTGAAAATGCATTAGCGGTCATTGCAATGATCGGGATCGTCTTTGCCTGTTCATGCGAACTCTTGCGGATCGCCTTTGTTGCCTCATAGCCATTCATAACTGGCATCTGCACATCCATCAGGATCATATCATAATCTCCAGAAGCAGATCGCTCAAATGTCTCGAGAATCCTTTCACCGTTTTCACAGACAGTACACTCAGCTCCCTTGATCTTTAACAGTTCCGTCAAGATCTCCGCATTCAGCTCATTATCCTCTGCACACAAGAACCTCATTCCTTTCATAATATCATCATATGTCTCACTTTCTTCTACCTGCAATGCTGACGAAACAGACTCTTCTGCAATTTTAAGATCCATAAAGACCTCAAAACAACTTCCCAGTCCCAGTTCACTATCGACATCAATAGTTCCTCCCATTGCTTCAATCAGATTCTTGGTGATCGCCATTCCAAGCCCTGTTCCCTGTATCTTATTTGTCAAGGAACTTTCCTCACGGGTAAAAGTATCAAAGATCTTGTCTTTGAAATCCTCAGACATACCTACACCATTATCAATAACTGCAAAATGATACTTTGCATACGCACTGGATTTCGTTTCACATTCTTCTACAAGAAACTGGATCTTTCCACCCTTCTGTGTATACTTTACTGCATTTGAAAGCAGATTGCTGAAAATCTGCATCAAATGAACATAATCGCTATTGACCCATTCATGCACGATGTTCTCATGATGAATCACCAAAGACTGATGCTTTTCCTCTGTCTGTGGACAGAACATCGTTTGAATCTCCTGCATAAACTCCAGAATAGAAAAATCAGAATAACTGAAAACAGTTTTTCCTGCTTCAATCTTGCTCATATCCAAAACGTCATTAATGATTCCCAAAAGATGCTGTGCAGAAACATCTATTTTATCAACATACTCGATCACCTTATCCTTATTCCCTGCATCATGTCTGATCAAGGATGTAATACCCATGATCGCATTCATCGGTGTACGGATATCATGAGACATACTAGCCAGGAAATCACTTTTGGACTGACTTGCATTGTTAGCGACTTCAAAAGCCTGCTCAGCCGCCCGTTTAGCTTGCGTGAGTTCTGTATTTATTGTTTCCAGTCTTGTATTATTTTCTCTTTCGATTTCAATTGCTTCGCTCTGGCTTTTTCTAAGAACTGTAACGATTCCTTTGATCATACAACCAGCAGCAACAACTGCAAACAAGATAATAAACCATATGATCAACTTCACAAGCCTTACCGTATTGGTCGCTACATATTTTGCAGGAACGAGAAAGATCAAGTTCCATGCCGCATGATCCATTTTCTTTAAAACATAAAAGTATTCCGTCCCATCGAGTATGGCATTAGAATAACTCACACCCTTTTCTTTTAATTCTTTTTCTGCTTTGTCAAATGAAGAATCATGTAGATATTGCATCTTCTTTAATACCGTGAACACATTATGTCCTTTGATCAGTTCCACCTTATTACTATTGAACAGTTTAAAACCATTATCATCAAGAATATAGACACTGTTATTATTTTCATAGGCATCACATCCAAAATATTCATTCAGTTCATGCATATCCTGATATAATCCATAATAATTGATAGTCTGTCCACTTTGAAGCCTGATCGGATGCTCTAATTTCTTTAAAAAAACCATACGGGATTCATTTGTCGTCATAAAATTCGATACATAGTTGATCTTTTTAGGACTATGTTCAAAATGATATGTATCCCTTACCATCCCCTGATTTCCTTCTTCTGTATAGTACTTTCCACTGTCATCAACAGCCAGCAATGTTATTTTTGAATCTGCAAATTCATACAAATCAGTTATTCTTTTCATATGCAGACTCAAATCCTCGGTAGTCCGTATATCAGCAGCTTCTATGATATTACATTGCACCTTGACATAATCCCATTTTGTTTCCATTACATCTTCCAAATTTAAAAACATCTGATGAGTAACTTCATCCATCTGATTTAACCGTTCTTCATAAATAATCTTTTGAATGTATGTCTGATATATGAAAATAAATGAAATGACCATAAATAAGATTGCAACAATACAGACAACTATGATCTTTTTGTATTTCTTTGTCTTCTCTAACATATTGTTTTGACTGAATCTCATTTCACATCCGCCTCACTTAGGGTTTTAAATTTTGAAAAGAAATCTTTTGCTGCATTCATTCCCACAATGCCACTGTCATTTAATGTAAGCTCTTTACCTGCTCCGCAGATCACGACTTTGTAAGTTTGATCTGCTTCAAGCTTTTTATCCTTCACTAATACATATGGATAGGTATTGCCCGTACCAGCAGCATCATAACCATCTTTACATAATTGTTTGATTTCTCTTCCTGATAATTGTACGGTTTGTATCGTATCATACCATCCTGTTGGAAGAATAGAACAAATATCACTTTCCGTAATATCCTGTGCATAAAGTTTTCCATTCACACCAGCCATATTCTGCTCTTTTCCATTTCCTTTGATCCATTTTCCTAAAGAAATCAGTGCTGCATCACTTTTTGTTGCTTCCATAAAACATCTGCCGATCAGTTTTGCACAACTCTTCTGAGAGATAACTTCTGTCGTAGTTGTGATAACTTCTGGCTTATTGTTGACCACACGATCCTGATCCTTGTCCAATTGATCCACAACATCTTTTATCGTTGCCTTATCCTGAATGTATTCTAGCATACGGTATCCTGTATTGACCAATGTATTTTCCCACCCTACATAGATAAGCGGTGCCGTATTCCCGGCATTGATCTCATCAGCAATATCCCCATAATACGTATTATCTGCATTCCAATCTTTAAATGGAAGAAGGTTCGCTTTTAAAGTTGCTTCTTCATATAATGCACTTGTTCCCTCCACGGAAGAGATTACTTTCATAACTTTTAATGCATCTTTAAGCTTTTGCGGATCCTTTTCTAATTTTTTACTCAGTCCATGAAAACGTGTCACGTTCAAAATGTATACATTCTGGCTTCCATCTTCAGAAAGATATGGCATTAACCCAAACTTATCCTTTGTGCCATCTGTTTCTCCAATTCCATTTTTACTTCCCAGTAAGAATAATGTATTACCTTTCATAAATTCTTTTATAGTCTCGTCATCACTCTGTGGATTCTTTTTATTGGCAGTAAACATACCCAGGTCTTTCCATTTCTGAATATAATCCATACAATCCATCATTTTCTTTGTATCACTCACATTAGCCTTTCCTGTCAGATAATCTTTCTGCCATTGCTTGCCTTGGAATGTACCTAAAAATGCCGTATCTGCAATATTACACATATATTGAAAGCCATAGCCTGGATATTCAATCTGTGTCAGACACAACTGTACCCCTGCTTTTTTCGCCTTTTTCGCCAGCTTTTCAAGATCATGAAAAGATTTTGGAAGTTTCCATCCATGTTTTTCTAACAAGGTCTTATTATATGTGATACCTATACAACTATAGGCTGATGGAAGCATATAAATAGCTCCATCATCTGAAATATCCTGCAATCTAGATTCCACATAATTATCTGTAAAATCATAACCAGCAAGATCGATCATCTTGTCACTCACATCGTCAATATTAGGATCATAAATAGTCTGTGTACAAATATCCGGCAGATCATCTGCTGCTAACATATTTTGTAAATATGTCGTTGTATTTGCACCAGAATAAGAAAGAACTTTCAAATTTATTTCTGGGTATTTTTTATGTACCAGATCAACTAAACGATCACATTCTAAATAAGGGGCCAGAATTGTGATCGGCTCATGCTTACTCAATGTATTTTTATTCACGCAGCCTGTAAAGCATAGTAATATAGCTGCAATAGACAGGCTCAATAATTTTCTTAACTTCATAACTTTATCCTCCCTCAATTCATAAAAATCCCCTACAAATTCCCTATGAAATCTCTATGAAATAAAACAGCACTGCCAAACAGACAGTGCCTATCATTTTCTGCAACTGGCTGCCATTTTACAGGCCCTTTAGCTTTGCGTCACAGACTTTCGTCTGTTTTGCCTAGAATCTTTCTTTAATTATACCATGATAATATCAGTATCAAAAGTAAAAAATATAAATCTAGTTCCAATAATCCGTCTCGTATTCCAATCCAATATTCCCAGTCTTAAACACTGGATTCTCTCCATTTTTCTTCTGCTTTTCATAATCCTCCAATGCTTTCAGTGCTGTATTTGACAAAATCAAGATCACTGGAATATTGATCAGTGCCATAACTCCCATCAAAACATCTGAAATATTCCAAAGCATAGAAACTTCCATTCCTGCACCAATGAACACAACCAGTGCAGATACTATACGAAATCCTTTCATGAATGTCTTTGATGGCTGTCCTTTGTGGATATAATTTAACAAGTTATCACAATAAAAACAATTCCCAAGAAGTGTTGTAAATGCAAACAATACCATCGCTACTGTGATAAAGAGTGGTCCGAAGTTTCCTAAGGATTCATGCAGTGCTGCCTGTACCCATGGTGCCCCCTGTAATTCTTGAGCAGGGGCGATTCCTGATGACAAACACATCATGGCTGTTGCTGTGCATAAAAGCAGGGTATCAATGAATACGGATAACATCTGTACTAAGCCCTGTTTGATTGGATGACTTACTTGTGCGGATGCAGAAGCATTTGGTGCTGATCCAATACCTGCTTCATTGGAGTACAGACCTCTTCTGATTCCCTGCATCATAGCTGATCCTGCAAATGCACCAAAAATTGCTTTGAAATCAAATGCTTCGCTGATGATCTTTGAAAATACAACTGGCAGATATGCACGGTTGATGATCATAACGATCACAGAGATCAGAATATATGCAACCCCCATAGCTGGCACTAATGTAGATGTTACTTTTACAATTCTTGATCCACCGCCTAAGAGACACCATCCTGTGATCACTGCAAGAATTCCTCCGATGATCCATGGCGTCCATTTTACATCATAAAATGAGAATCCTGAAAATGTAGATTGTAAATTATAAGATGCAAGCATATTAAATCCAAATGCATACGTTGCGATCATGGAAATACAGAATATGATCGCTAATGGTCTGCAGTGAAGTGCTGCTTCAATGTAATATGCCGGTCCTCCGTAACATTCTCCATCTTTTCCTTTTCTCTTATAAATCTGTGCCAGCGTACTTTCGATCAGTGCGGATGCACTTCCGATGATCGCAATGATCCACATCCAGAATACAGAGCCAAATCCTCCAATGCAGATAGCGGACGATACTCCAATGATATTTCCTGTTCCAACTCGTGATGCGGTAGATACCATTAATGCCTGAAACGATGATACTCCATTTTCATCTTCTGGCTTTTCTACAACGGCTTTGCAGGCATCTTTAAATAATCTCATCTGTGGCAGTTTTGTACGGATCGTAAAATAGATTCCCGCTCCGATCAACAGTATTACTAGCAATTTACTGTACATAAAAGTACTGATGCTGTCAATGATGATTCCTAACATAAATTCTCTCCTTGTACGATATTCTCGTATAATAAATCTGGATCAATAGTTACAATTTTTATTGCAGCTACTTTAATTCAACAGAAAAATAGACAGTCCCTGCCTGAGGGACTGCCCATTCATTTTAAAAGTATGCGATTTTACTGTCTGCGTCGTTTTTGTATCTTATGATATAATCGCGATTTTCAGAATTCTGATAAATGATGAATATCCCGTTTTCCTGCCGTCTGTCGGCAGAAAGGTCCGTTGAACCTTCTTCGTATGGCTTCAGAAGCTTTCGCTGCTGGTTTAAAAACCTATCTGTTATTATAATAACTCATTCGTATTGATTACGCAATTACAATTATCACTTGGCCATGATTTTCTGAGTGCCCCATAGGAGATCAGAAAGTTGGCAAACCAGCCAGCTGGTACAGCGAGCCAGACAAATGCAATACCAAAACGCGGTGCAAACATCAAAGCAACTGACAAGCGGATCGCAAGATTTACCATATTAGCAACAAGAAATGGCCGCATGATTCCAAGACCGCGAAGGACTCCATCTGTTGCCATCTTGATTCCCATGAAGGTGAAGAAATAACCGAGCCATCTCATATAATTTCCAGACACCTGATATGCTAAAGCAGTTCCATCTTTCCCAAGAAACAGTGAAGAAATCTGGGTGTGCAATGATTCGATGATTATGAAAGCAAGGACTGCGAAACATATATCTAACACCAATGCAGCATGATATCCCTTTTTGATACGTTTGATCTTCTTTGCACCAAGATTCTGAGAAACATACGGCGAAATCGCATTACCAATGGATACAAATATCAATGAAAAAACATTTTCTACTCTCATCGTTGCAGAATAACCTGCGAGTGCCTGTGTACCGAATGGATTCACAACTGCCTGTACGATCATCATACCAATTGACACTGTGGACTGCTGGAGAACTGACGGTACAGCAATTTGAAGCATAGAATGTAACTCCTGTCTGTCAAACCAGTCAAAGCGACTTTCATATCGACGCATCCGGCACAAGAAGATCAAAAGTGACAACACTGCGGAAATCCCCTGTGCAATGAGAGTTGCGAGGGCTGCACCGAACACACCGAGTCCAAGTCCAGCTACCATCCAAAGATCCATCAATATATTTAACATCGATGAGAATATTAAAAGAGCTAACGGTATTTTCGATTCACCGATCGAAGTAAACATTGTTGAAAGAATATTATACATAAACAAAAATGGAAATCCCACAAAATAAACTCTTAGATACAATACCGCTTCATTCAGTATATCAGCAGGTGTTTGTAATACACTCATCATCAAATGAGAAAAACAAAAACCAAAGACACCCAAAAATATACTTAAGACCAGAAAACTGATCAATGATGTTGACACGATCGTTTTCATTTTGCCATAATCTCTAGCTCCAAAATAACGGCTGACAAGCACACCCGCACCTACACCCGCACCCAATGCTACACAAATGAAGACATTCGTAAGGGCAGCACAGGCACCAACAGCTGCAAGTGCAGAAGAGCCTACAAACTGACCGACTATGATCGAATCAGCCATATTATACACTTGTTGAAAGAAGCTGCCGAGGATCATGGGCATTGCAAAAACAGTCAGCGCTTTAAGGGGCGCATCTGTGATCAAATATTCATCTTTTGACATTATCATATTCCTCCATAAGTTTCTTTTTGTTATCTAAAAACACTAACGATCAACTCAAAATGCTTTCGATTCGTTTTTATAAAACCATCTTTTTGTAATTTTGATATCTCCGTAGACATTGCTGCACGATCAATACAAAGATAATCTGCCAATTGCTGTCGATCAAAAGGAATGTCAAAAGACAACGATGACTGTCTGATAGATTCTGCTGACAAATAAGACAACAGTTTATCTCTGGTCGTTCGCTTACCAACATGTGTGATCTTGTCGTTTAGAATCAATATCTTATTGGCCAAGACACTGACCAGGTTACGGATCAACTTCTGATGATGTTCGCATGCAGTTGGACAGGAAACCAAAAGTCTCTGAACATTTAAAAAAATGATTTCACAATCCTCATCTGCTGCCACGCTGACATTCAAAACAGCTCCCGGACTTGCTGCATATGGCTCGCCAAAAAAATCACCAGCATGACATTTTGACAGAATATTCCGGTGTCCCCACAGATCTTCCTGCATAACAAGAACGCAACCCGACACCACAAGTCCCATAACTTCGGTAGAGTCCCCAGCTCTGAAAATATAAGAACCCCGTTTTCTGTAAATTGTCGTTGCATTTACGCAATGTAATATCGATAGTATCTCATTATCCGTAAGGCCTTTAAAAAAAGGACTGTTTTTTAAAATAGGCAAATATTTTTTCAAAATGATCCCTCCTGTTGGAAATCAAACATACATGTTGCAATTATTATACTATATTTTTTACAGAAACCCAAGTTGTATACTATTGACAGAGGATGGAAATGATAAAAAAAGATCTTAGAATAAAAGGAGAATATAGTAATGGATAAGAATATGTTTTGTTTTCAGTGTGAACAGACGATCGGATGCAGTGGATGTACAGGAAATTCTGGTGTCTGTGGAAAAACGGCAGATACAGCAAAATTACAGGATGAACTGACAGGTGCGTTGATCGGTCTGGCAAGAGCTGTTGACAGCACAACAGCTGTTTCTAAAAAAACTAGTCAAGTCATAATTGAAGGACTGTTTACTACAGTTACAAATGTCAATTTTGATAATGCTTCAATTGAAAGCATGATACAAAAAGTCAGAGCAGAGAAAGAAAGGCTGGCTCCTGATTGCAGCAAATGTCAGTCTCCGTGTGGTAAAACAGATGAATATGATATGCAGCAACTATGGAATGCAGATGAAGATACCCGATCTCTGAAGTCTCTCATTCTCTTTGGCATTCGCGGAATGGCTGCATACGCCTATCATGCAGCTGTTCTGGGTCATGAAGATGATGAAGTAAATCTGTTCTTCTGCGAAGCATTATTTAAGATCGGTTATGAAGAGAACACAGAAACACTGCTTTCTACAGTTCTCAAAGTAGGAGAGATCAATTTGAAGTGTATGGCACTTCTTGACAAGGCAAATACTGAAACCTATGGAACACCAGAACCGACAGAAGTTACACTTACCGTAGAAAAAGGACCATTTATTGTAGTAACTGGTCATGATCTGAAGGATCTGCAGCTTTTACTTGAACAGACAAGCGGAAAAGGAATCAACATCTATACTCATGGTGAAATGCTCCCAGCCCATGCCTATCCATTCTTAAAGAAATTTCCTCATCTAAAAGGAAATTTCGGAACCGCATGGCAGAATCAACAGAAAGAGTTTGATCATCTTCCCGCTCCGATCCTTTACACTACCAACTGCCTGATGCCTCCAAAAAACAGCTATGCTGACAGAGTGTTTACAACAGAAGTTGTTGCTTTCCCAGGCACTGTTCATATCGATGAGAAAAAAGATTTTACACCAGTTATTGAAAAAGCACTGGAACTGGGTGGTTACAAAGAAGATCAAATCCTCACAGGTATCAACGGTGGTACGAAAGTAACAACTGGTTTTGGTCATGCAGCCATCCTGTCCCATGCAGATACTGTAATAAAAGCTGTAAAATCAGGCGATATCAGCCATTTCTTCCTGGTTGCCGGCTGTGATGGTGCTAAGCCGGGTCGAAATTATTATACAGAATTTGTAAAACAGGCACCTTCTGACAGTGTGATCCTCACTCTTGCATGTGGGAAATTCCGTTTCAATGATCTCGATCTGGGAGAAATCGGTGGCCTGCCACGACTGATGGATATTGGCCAGTGCAACGATGCTTATGGTGCGATCCAGGTTGCTGTCGCACTTGCGGATGCATTTGAATGCTCTGTTAATGAGCTTCCGCTTTCCTTCGTTCTTTCCTGGTATGAACAGAAAGCCGTCTGCATCCTGTTAACACTTTTGCATCTGGGTATCAAAAACATCCGTCTTGGTCCTTCTCTTCCAGCGTTCTTATCACCTAACATTCTGAACTTTCTGGTAGAAAATTATGGCATTGGACCTATTACTACCCCGGAAGAGGATATTAAGGCACTTCAATCAGGTTGTGTGCAGTGACATCCACGCTCACTACAGCATCTATTTCGTGGCTTGTCTCCTTTCCACAATCCTTCCTGTTATCTCTTGTTGTTTCTTGATGCTTCCAGTATAATAAGATCCATAGAGAAAACACACGCACAGCATGTGGACTTAACACCTGATAATCTTCATGTTTTGCGATATACAGGGAGGAAATTCTCATGGGTAAACAATCTACCAGAGAAAACAAAACAATTTACCAGCTTTGCCGGGAAGCCGCAGGGCTTACAAGGGCAGAAGCAAGTGATAAAATGAAGGCTGTCTCGGATTCTAAAATCGAAAAATTCGAATACGAAACACAGGAGCCTACACCTTATGATATCATTCAAATGGCTGATGCTTATAAGAGACCGGATCTCTGCAATTATTATTGCTCACACAAATGTGAGATAGGCCACCGCTATGTTCCAGAAGTAGAAGTAACTGACTTGTCAAATATCATCCTAGAAACCATTGCCGGTCTAAATGAAATCAACCCTCTTACCGGTCGGCTGATCCAAATCGCTCGTGACGGCAAGATCAGTGATGATGAGATGAGGGATTTTGCTTTTATCAGTAAAAAACTGGATGCAATTTCTTTAGCCATAGACTCTCTGAATCTTTGGGTAGATAAGACAGCCAGTGAACAGGGTCTCAATCTTGAACTTCTAAATGCTGAAAAAGAAAAATTAAAATAATCCATAAATCACACGAACGGCAACGAATCACTTCTGATTCATTGCCGTTCTCTTTACATACGCTGTAATTGATTGACGATACTTTCCGTTCTTCGAATAGCTTCTTCTACCTGTCTTTTTGCAGTATTGATTCGATCCTGGACCATCCAGTCCACCACAAATCCATCGAAAAAATAATCTGCAAATGAAAGAAAATCTCCGGTATCGATGTGTAGATCACATGCCATATTTACATCATTTAATTCCCTGCTGAAATTACGGAGGTCATACTTTGCCTGATCCATATTCTGCTTTGCATGATCCATTTTAGAATGTTTCAGCATCGTACTGAAAAACCCTCCACCAAACATATCTACCAGACCCCAGTTTTTTGCACTGTTCAGATTCTCTTTTGCTGCACTAAGACTATTTAAGGCTCTGCGTCCGGCTTCAATTGCTTCTCTTTTTTCTTTTTCAATATCATATCCCATTAAAAACACCTCTCTGACTTTTTATGAATGTGACGTTACAAGTCCGATAATCCCACCAATGATCAATAGTGGAAAAGCTATATACATTAATCCGCCTACTACCATTCCAATCAATATCACTGGAAAGAAAATAATCATACAAAGTAATTTCATGATTCCCCAGGATGCTTTTAAGCCAAATATAAAAAATTTTCCAACAAACCAAATCATACAAATAGTAAATAATACTGTTAACATCTTTTTCTCCTTCTAACACTCATCCAGTTGTGAGTGATTCATTTTTCGTTGTTTATCTGATATAAAATCAGATGTATTTTTCACTCCAAGCTTGTTACTGAATTTCGGATTTTTTTCAATCTTTTCTATTATCCGAATTAATCGTATTCTCTGCACTGCATTCATCTGATCACCTCGCTAATATCCACCTTTTCTGTTGATATTGTCAGTATAGCAAAATAATCTTTTACAATACACATCCGTAGTAAAGAATTAAATCTTTATAATTCCCATTTTTTGTGGAATAACAATCGAGTAGGAAGCTAATCATTAATTGATTAGCCGACCTCTCACACCACCGTGCATACCGTTCGGTACACGGCGGTTCTTTAGTTTTCACATACTGTTAGATAATAGTCAGACATGGACGTGTATCCCAATCAATAGCTGCTTCAAATACAAACAACTGATTATCCGTTCCTCTGTAGCTGAATCCATAAGATTTATCAGAACCTGCTACATCTCCACGATATTTTATTTCACCAGTTCCCCGGCAGTGTGCATATCTTGGAATACCATCTGCATCTCTGCCGACAAATATAACATTATGATGCTTCTTTTCCTCGTAAATATCACCTCTGTCAATCCACTCTTCCACCAGTTTTTTCTCAATTTCTCTTTTTTCTGTCAGATACTTTATGATTTTTTCATTATCCTCGTTTTTTCCGGTAATCGAAAGTCTTGGGACGGGGCGGGGCAGGACTTCTGCCTGCCTTCGCCTTCTTCTCCGACCACTCCGAAACAAGCTCCGGATGTACTTCTGTTAAACTGTTATTCATAGCCAAACCTCAACCTCCTTGTGCTTAGAGTATATGAAGTTTTGGCTTTATCTTGTAGTTTGCGAATATCCGTATAAATAGAAAAAGCCCTTTGAGAAAAGGATTTCTCCTCTCTCAAAGGGCAAGTTGGCAAACAGGAAGTTAGCGATTTCTTTTTCCGGTATTCTCTGTCCCACGGATTTCCTCATGATAGAAATAATCTACGATCACCGGATGCCCCTGCAGGACTCTGCCATATGGCATTTCATTATCCACAAAGGCACAATCATACTTCTGAGCCATTTTCTCAGCTTTTACTTCAAGTTCTTCAAAGTAGCTGCGGTTATGCTTGTTATAGATCTCGTCGTAAAGTGGTACAAGATCAGGATATTTTCCGGCAATATAATCCATAATTGTCTTTTTGAAACCGCCTCGAAGATTGAGATTTTCGAGCCAGAACAGATCGCACTGATCCTTTACCCGCTCAAAGATTGCTTCAAAATCCGTGATACCGGGGAATACCGGGGATACGAAACAGACTGTACGGATACCTGCTTCATATACCTGCTTCATAGCAGCGATACGGCGCTCAATGCTCGAAGCAGAGTCCATATCGTTCTTGAAATTTTCATCTAGTGTGTTGATCGACCATGAAACGGTTACACGTCCAAGCTTCTTCAGCAAATCAATATCCCGTACCACAAGATCCGACTTTGTGCAGATCAGAATATCTGCGTCACTGCCGATCAGCTGCTCCAGAAGTTTTCTGGTATTCCCGAATTGCTCCTCCTGTGGATTGTAGCCATCTGTCACAGAACCGATGACCACCCGCTGTCCGGCATATTTCTTCGGATTTTTAATTTCCGGCCAATGCTTCACATCAAGGAAAGTGCCCCATTCCTCCTTGTGCCCGGTAAAGCGCTTCATAAAAGAAGCATAGCAATACTTGCAGGCATGTGTACAGCCCACATAGGGATTGACCGAGTAACCGCCTACCGGCAGACTAGACTTAGTCATGATGTTCTTTGTTTCCACCTCACGAATGAGGATTCCATTTATTACTTCTTCCATGATTTCTGTACCTCTAACACTTTATTAAATTCTTCCGGCATTTCCTGAATCATATTTTCATCCCCTATGATAGGAACAAGGTCTTCCTTCATAAACACCGGAATGCCGAGCTTATGTGCCTGGTCCGTCAGAGACCTTGCCCATTCCGGCTCCGTATGAATCTTCCTGCTCTGAGCTCCGGTCATGGTGCCGACAACGATCCAATTGATTCCGGAAAGGTCAACTGTGCCGAGATCGTCGAATAACGGCTCAAAGGTAACATGGTAATGTTTTGCTCTGACGTTTTTCCGAAGGGCGTCGATACGCCACAGTTCTGCTTTCCTCGTCACCGTAACGCCAAACCATGCGTTTTCCAGATTGATATCAAAATCCAGCAAATCGGGTCGCTTGGTAAGGAACAGGAACTGATGCTGTGGATTTTCACGGATCTTTGCAAATACCTCGTCTCTCCATTCCGGCTTCCATCCGGAGAGATCGCTCATGCCGGTAAGAAGAAAGTTCTGCGGACGTTTCTTTTCCATCATCTTGAGCTTACCCGGAAAGAATTCAGGATCAGCGAAGTCATCAATCATATGCCAGCGTTTCACGTTGTTGCGGGCATAGCAATATGCACACCCCACTGTACAGCCAATGACGATATTCATGTTCTGAATCTGATCTTTGATACAAATACTCATGACTTCTGCCACTCCTCAAGATTCTTTCTGATGCGGTCGAGGCATTCCTCAAACCGGGTAATTTCTTCCTCTGAAAAACCTTTGTAGTAAATACTACCCATCTCATCAGATACAGAATCGTACTCGCCCTTTAAGGCATGTGCTTTCTCAGTCAAAAACAGGAGTGTTTTCCTTTTGTCCGTTTCAGACTGAACACGGCTTATCAGCCCATGATTTTCCATTCTTTCCAGCATCGTAGTAAGAGATGTTATCGCTAATCCGCATTTAGTCGAGAGTGACCTGATTGAGATACCATCCTCCTGCCACAGCACATAAAGAATACGCCCCTGGGCTCCATTAAACGCATCAATATTCTTTTCACTGAGAATCTTCTCGAAAATCCGGTCTCCAAGCTGTTTTATTTTGGTGACAAGAAATCCTCCATTCATTTCCATACAAAAGCTCCTATATAGTAGTTTATTAAAAACATACTATATAGGAGTTTTATTGTCAAGAGTTTATATGTCTTAATAGGTAAATTCCGTTTTTTTCAATTCTTCAAACTGGAAATTATCGGACTCTTTGCATAGATAAAATTTCAGTTTTACTTTGTAAGAACCTTCTTACAATATTTATATGCACCACAATGCGGACATACTAATTTTCGTTTTGTAATTGTATGTGGTCCCATAATATATGACTTCATATCTGGAACAAATCTATTATCACATTCAGGACACTCAAAGGCTCCTGCTTCCCTATCAAGGACACAGGCAATTCCAATCCCTCCAACTATCACAACAAACCCTATTCCTATAAGCAGAACTCTAATCCAGTTCTCCATTTCCAGCATTCCAGACAATATAAATAATGGAACTGCCGCTATAATTGTAAGTCCTGCAATCATTGTTGATAGGACAATTTTCTTTTTACTTTCTTGAGTTTCTCTGACTAAATTCACCATATTTCCCTCCGCTTTCTTCAGATAATCTTCTTCAGATACTCTTTCACCAGATAGTAGTTCATTAACTGTTATCTCTAGTTCATTGCATAATGGCAACAACAATGATACTTCTGGAAAACCATTTCCTCTCTCCCATTTTGAAATTGTTTTATCACTGATTTCTAATTTTTCTGAAAGCTGTTTTTGTGTATATCCTTTTCGTTTTCTTTCATCAGCGATAAATTTACCAATCTTGATTTGATCCATCCGTTTTCCTCCTTTCTGGTTTGATTATCCTATGATTTGATTATCAATCACACCCACGCGACGTAGAATATGGTGAATTTATGCGGTTTCTACGCTCCGTAGAGTAAAATTCGAATTTTCTGTTCCCTATAAAATTAATTTATTGGGATTTAACCAAATCGCTAAACAACGAATCAAAATACTCTTTAAACCAATATTCACTCTTTCTTCCCAGTGTACTTCTTGATGCCGCCCACACTATATCCGGCAATGGCTCCATGAAGGCTGATTGCAAGTTCCGCTTCCTTGTCAAAGGAATACAGCTGCTCAATCTCAAAGTAGACCGGGACATTCACCTTTTTCAGTTCCCAAACAATAGTCAGAACATCCACCGTGTTTCTGGCAAATCGGCTGATGGACTTGGTGTACACAAGAGTCACTCTCCTATCGTTATAGAGTACACCCGTATAGGCTGTTCTCATTATAACTCAGATTAGGCTAACTTTATATAAGAATGTAAAAATCATTGAAAATAAAGGATTTTGGGAGTACAGATAACAGCCTACTTTGCATTCGTTGGAACACTGAACTTGATACAATTTAACCGTAATTATCCTAGAGGTGTTCAAAAGGGGGTTCATTTGAACCCCCTTTGAGAAATGGCACTTGCAGGCATAAAAGATGGCAGGCGGTCTCGTTATAAGACCACCTGCCTGTTGATTATTCTTATACTATTTTCTGTATCTTGCCAGTTCGGCAAACTGGAACTTTTCTTTATTGTCATACTTATAATACTTCATAATTATTGTCTATTAAAATTTTCTCTATCATTTCACATGCTTTTGAATAGGATAATATAAAAAATTATCTATCATTTCTTATGATTGTGCATTAAATGCACTTGCCATTGATAAACCTGTCGAATATGCAAAATTATATCTTGATGGAACGATACAAATATGGGTTGATGCAGAGAACACCCTTTATTTATAATGTTAAATAATCCCCAAAAATTCTAAAATTTTTCGGGGATTATTTTTGGCTTATATTTATTATTCAATTTAACTGATAATGATTCTCATATGAGATTTATCTTTAGAAATCATATCATCAATCACGCCAGTCTGCATCTGATTCCCATTTACATTCCGTAATCTGCATATTTGAAAATGTTGCCTTATATGAGCCTTCTGTCGGGCTGCATGCATATATTCCATAAGTAATTTTTTCTGCACCTTCCCACATATGGAAAATACGCATTTGTCTGAAATTTATGCCATCCTCACTGCATTCAATACAGTAGTCACTGTCCCTTCGTGAAAAACGATACCACATACTTTTAATATCAGAGGATATGTCTGTTGTTGCCCAGTCAGAATATCCATGATTGGTTACAACGCTTCCCAATCGCTGTATTTTTTTATTCTCATATTCTATAGATGCCTTAAACCAATTATCACTATTTAAATACATAGCCACACCACACTGGTCAAAACGACAGGTACTCTCGAATTCTGTTTTAACAATAAAAGAAAAGTACTTGTCCGTTGTTTCAACTTGAAATACTGGCGCATTATCATTTTGAAAACCATAATAAGTGCGTGCCCATAAGTCGGTACCCCTTTCTGTAAGAATTACAACTTTATCCTCACTAATTTGTACCTGCTTTGGTTGACGTATCCATTTAGGATTGTTTTTCAAAAATTCCATCTTTTTTCTCACTTTCTTTTTTATTTTAATAAGCAGCTATATTTAGTGCCTACTTTTCACTGTATTATAATTAGTAATTTTCTTTTGTCTTCTGCAAAGAATGACTCCTATAAGTAGCAACACTGGAAAAATAATTCCTGCCAAAATTCCCATCTTTAGGTTATCCCCAAAAGCTCCTGATACCATTCCAACCAATGTAGGACCTCCTGAACAACCTATATCTCCACCTAATGCCAGCAATGCAAACATGGCTGTTCCCCCTTTGGGCAAAGCTGCTGATGCCTTGCTGAAAGTTCCAGGCCACATGATTCCCACTGAAAGCCCACAGACAGCGCAGGCAATCAGATTTAATAGCGGAATCGAGAATAATGAAATCCCTAAATAGGATAAAATACATAAAAAACTACTATAAATCATAAAGTGTTCCAAATTGATACGGTCACCATACTTACCATAAAACAATCTTGATATTCCCATTAGAACCGCAAATGCCATCGGCCCTGCTAAGTCGCCGGCTGCCTTTGAAATTCCAAGACCTTTTTCTGCAAAAGCAGAGGCCCATTGACTTACTGCTTGCTCACTTGCTCCTGCACATATCATCATAATCAACAAAATCCAAAAAATTTTCATCCGAAACAATTCCTTTAATCCAAGTCCGGTATCTCCATCCTCAAGCAATGGTGCAATGGGAACCTTTGAAAAAACAAAAGCATTTCCAATTGGAATAACCGCCCAAATAATGGCTAATATTTTCCAGTTATCTATACCAACTACATAAAAGAACACTGTTGATATGAGTACAACTCCGGCGTGTCCCCAGCAATAAAAAGAATGCAACAGGCTCATTGCTTTTTCCTTATTGTCGGATGGGCAAGCCTCAACAACTGGACTGACTAGGACTTCCAAAAGTCCACCACCTACCGCATAGATCATTACAGCAATCAAAATTCCAATAAAGGAAACTGGTAAAATCTCTGGTAAAACTGTAAGAAGGAATAATCCTGCCGCTGCTAGAACATGAGCTATAATCATTGATATCCGATATCCTATTTTATCAACAAATCTGACAGAAAGAAAATCAACCAGTAGTTGTATCCCAAAATTAAAAGTCACTAACAATGTAATTTGGGAAATTGGAATATGATAGCATTTCTGAAAAAACAAAAATAGCAATGGTGTAAAATTATTAACGATAGCTTGTACAATATAACCTACAAAACAGGCTGTAATTGTCTTATTATATTGGCTTTTCATTTTGTCCTCCTCTAATAAATGTGATTATATCGTAAACTTTATATCTAGTCATTGTATAAAATCATATATTTATGGTACAATATAACAAATTTTATTATTTATGAGGAAATATAGCATGGAGACTTTTAAGATAACTACAGATGAAACACTACGAGAAACCATCCAGCATGGCAACAATCGTTATCCATTTGCATACTATCCTGATAATATTTGGAAATTTGACTTCCATCGCATTGACTGGCATTGGCATCATGAATTAGAATTTCTTTATACTGCTGAAGGTACTGCGCTCTGCCTTATAGGTACAAGTAAAATAGAACTACATAAAGGTTGCGGCATATTTATCAATAGCGGTGTCCTGCACCGTTTTGAAGCACAAAGCAGTACATTTGCACCTAATATTGTTTTTTCGCCAACCCTATTAGCACCAGAAAACAGCCTCATTTACGAAAAATATATTCTTCCTGTGATAAGCTCGTCTGTTCCATATCAAGTTTTCAGTCCATCCAACACATTTGGAAAACAGGTGCTACAACTTTTGTCGCAAATTTGTACTATTCAGGAAACTAAGCCGGATAATGAATTATGTACTATGCAACTTTTATTTCAGCTTTGGAACATATTGCAAAAAAATATGGACTGGACTTCTGATTCTAACAGTATTCATCGATTAAATCACAAACAAGCAAGATTACAAGCTATGATGCAGTATATTCATGATCACTACATGGAAGAGATTACATTGGAGACGATTGCGGCATCGGCATCTATCAGCAAAAGTGGAGCTTTACACATTTTTCAAACTGGCATCCACTGTTCTCCGGTAGCATATCTAATTCAATACAGACTAGCACAGGCTGCTGAACAACTTTATATCACTCAAAAATCGGTTTCTTCCATTGCAGAAGAAACCGGATTTACAAGTTCCGGCTATTTCTGCCGGAAGTTTAGACAATATTATCATATGAGTCCAAATGAATACAGAAAGAAGAAAACAGAGGAAATTTCTTAATTTCTACTTTCTGTAATCATACAATATTTGGAGATGATGCTGTTTTTCGTTTTATTATCTGTATCAATTATGCTGACAATATACTATTTATGCATCATATTTACAATGTTCAAAAGATAAAAGTATTCCATATGCAAATGGATAGATTTATAAATTTTATCTATCTGTTTGCAATTTTAATAATATCCCCTTGTTTCACGCCATCCTTTTACATACCACCTAATTCCAACATATACCAGTTGCACGAATAATAAGAAAAATAGCAGATTGACTGGCAATATTGTCCTTATCCAATCTGCGAAATAGATTGCTATTGCCATGCTTATAAGTGTTGCGAAATCCCTGCAAGTACTGCTATTTGTGTAGCTTCAATGCACTTTCGCAAATTTTCGGAAAATATGATGAAACTTTATGCCGCTATCATTTCTGTAGCCGCTATTACTGCTATGCCTACGCAAAGTCCTAATCCAAACCACTGCATTCAATCATTCCTCCTCTCATCTTTTTACACTTCATCCTGTCTTTTTCTACCTCTCCTTTTAGGCTCCATTTTCTCCTCACTATTATCTGTAAGTCTCAATCTGTGATACTGCTGGCTTTCTTTCAAATACCTCTGAATACAGATTCATTATCCTTACCTCACTCAACCACATTTCTTTCATATGATTAATCAAATTCAGTAATATCTTCTACAATATCCTGATACTCTTTCATCATATCATTAAATGTTTCTGTCATAGATTTTATATCTGGAGCATAGTATTCTTTTGTATTCTTCATTGCAATAGTATACAATTCATCTTCTGTCACTCTCAACATTGCCATCATGCCATTATTAATATCTGATGATGTTATTCCCTCTGAATCTTTCTTGAATATTATCTTATAGACAACGGCCAGATCCAGACATTCTACCATTTATATTAAAATCACACTTTTTCCATTCTAAGACTACGACACCCGTTTGACCCCTAGTCCACTATGGCAAAAAAAGAAGGGAACAGTATTTCAACCATTCCCTTGAGAGTGAGCCCACCGGGGTTCGAAGCCGTGAGACCGCTTAAACACTGGCTTTCTTAGGTCTCCTTTATGGCACTAGTCCAGTAGGAGCCGATAGACTGTGTAATGATTTTTATGTAATGATTAGTGATGAAATAAGTGCCGGAAAAGTGCCCGAAACTTTTTCAATTATTCTTATGTAATTTCTAACGTCATATACAAACAAATATTCTTACACAACACATATACCAACAGAGTTAATGTACACTAGACTCTAAATTAGCACATGAAAAATCCATAGTTTTATTTCAAATATAAATATCTTTTAATCTATTCGTCCAACATAAGTTTCCCATTTTGGGCTTTGCTACGCAATCTTTCCATTTGTTCCTTTTCAATTTGTTGAATACTTTTTTCTGGTGTTGGTAAATCTTCTGGCATAGTTCCACCTATTTTTTCTATTGCGTTTCTTACTTCTTTGCCAACATTATAATGAACCGATGTTGCTTTTTCAGCACCTTGCACTTTATCTTTTCTTAATTTTTCTTCTGTTTGTGATATTCTAAACAAATTGGCAATTAACTCTGTACTTCCCATATAATCAAGAATTTTCTGCCCCACTTCCAATTGTTTTCTCGTATGAATATCATCCACATCAAGACCTCCATAAAGTCCCATATAACCCGCATTTTGAAAAATAGCAAACTCTTCATTTGTAATAACACCTGCATTATGAGCAGTTTCTGCTAACATCTGATTCCATTGCTTTATATCACCTCTTACCACCAACCTTCTATTATCCTCATCCAATTCATTGAAATGATCAGCTACTTCTTGTCTATATGTCTGAATGGCAAAATATGTTTGTCCTAAAGCAATGACCTCTTTTCTCGGATCACCATTTTGAACTATTAAATAGCAAGCATATCTTGATAATTCATAATCCTTTGTAGATTTGTGTGTTGCACCAGCTTCCACGATTTTGCTGACCTCAGCAAAATCGTCCATAACATTATGTCCACTATTTTCACATGCTATCATTGCACGTTTTATTACTTTTTCAAAATTTCGCCACTGAACATAATCTAAAGCAACGGCTAATTCTCTCGCACTCCAATATTCACTACCATTCTCATTAATATGCTTTATATCTTCAAATCTTTTATACTCTATTGCTTTTAAATCACTCATATGAAACTCCTATAAACTAATACTCAAATTCCTATATTATTTATTATTTATCTTCATATCTTTCCGTATATTTTTCATTTATTAAGATTCTATCAACTTCTAATTTTACTCATTTTTATCAAACCATACACGCATAATATTAAAAATACTAGCCAATGCTGTTAAAAAGAAAATTATAAACTTTAAATTCACATTATCATTTAAGATAAATTCCTTAACATTTAACATACTATAAGCAGACATTGTTCCAAGCGTAAACAATATCGTTGTAACTAATTTCCTTGCCATGTTCTTTACATTATTCCATTTTTGTTGATAAAATTTAGTTGCAGAGCATTTAGTTATTCCCCATACAATGAATGATAATACTGAATTAAAAACAATAATCACTGTAAATGCACTTACAATATTAGCCAATATATATTGAATTATTGATTTCAAATCACATTTAGGCACTAAAATCATTTCTATAGAAAAAAGTATAAATACAATCGAAACCATCATTCCCCCATAATACAACGTTCCATAACTAATATTCGCTCCATTTTTATTAATTGCCTCAATTAGTTTATCAGTCTGTCTTTCTTCTGAAAAGATTAATGCAATTAAATATACAAAAATCAATAAAGCATAAATAAATATCTTGTATTTATTATCTAAAAGTAGCAAAATTGCTGGTACATATATTAATGATAAAATATTTTTTATTAAACTCCAAAAGAAAGAAAATTCTATTCTTACCTCGCATGGGCTAGTTTTTCCCCAAACTAATTCCCTTCTTTTATAATCCACATCAACACCAATATAACTATCCATTTGACGTTTTGCATTTCCATTGGGTTCTATTGCTAAAAAAGCTATTTCTAATCTATCAATGCAATTATTTTTAACAGCCATTTTATCTATATTATTTAAGACACTATTTTTATCTATTGCAGCTATTAAAATATCTTTCATTCTATAAATATTTATCTCCAGATAATAGTCCAAATCTATACTATTTATCTTCCTGAGCAAATTTTCCTTGCTACGTTTATTTAGGGTCTCAAAATCTTCGTAATTTGCAAAGCAGTATATGTACTTTAAATATTTAATTCTTTCTTCATTTAATGAATAACTATAATAAGACAATGACCGCTTAATTTCAACAATACTTTTCCTAATTATTTTGTTAATTTCTCTTACATTTAATGTTTCTAACTGGATAATAGCGGATTCCTTTAATTCAAAAAACAAACTATCATCTACTTTTACAAATGACATATTATCATCCATTTTTAAAATATGGTCTTCATTTTTTCTATATTTTCTAATTTCCTGTACGTAGATTATTGAAAAAGTTACTGTATCTTCATTTTGAATCCTCTTATATAAATAATTACCAGCCTTAAATATTGTGTTTTCTTCTTCAATAAAATACAATTCAAACTTTTCCTCTTTTATGTATAACTCTTTACACACTGCAACTAATTTCACACATTTTCTTTTTTTCATTTATCCTCCACACATCATAAAATAATATAATAACATACGCGTTCTAAGAACATCCGTTCTTTTATAATTAAATAATATAATGCAAACATTTGTTTGTCAATGTTAAGATCTTAAATTTGTAAGGCTACACCATTTCTGTATCTCCATGTGATTTTGTCATTAAAACTACAATCCACATTCATTCTACTCTTTCTGACGCCAAGTGCCACAAAAGTGCCCACCTGCCCACAAACATTCCCAATGTTTATGCGGGTATATATCTTGTCTTTGTACTTATCATAAAGGAACTCAAATCCATCTTTGCGAAGAATTGATGGCGAATTATCCATGCGCATGCAGTCTTCCATAACACAGTCATATGCAAGATTCCTGCACATATCTGATTTCATCGAATATTTGATGTGTGATATAAATAGTTCCCGGTCAGCAATGTACGGAAGCACTTCATTTATGCCTTTTCTGAAAGTTACTTTATCCGTGTCTGACAAATGTGCATAACTATTTATAATCCATCTTCCATAATCACTCTGGTTAATATAGGCTATAAGTGCTTCCTCAGATTTTACTGCATCTTTTTCAGTCACAGTGACTTTCCGGCTGTCTAATAATCTGTCCATCATCTTTAGATTTCCTGTAAATACTGTTTCCATGTCTGCATCATTCCTATTACTCTATATCATCTGTTTCCCCTTCCTGTAGAAATACAACTTGCCTGAAATCATCAGCAGTAAGAACTATTTCTCCTAAATAATACATATCTTTTACCCTTGCAATGGCTTCATCATATGTTTCTGCATTTACACGCTTTATCCTCGATAATTCTTCTCTTATCTCAATATCATACTCCATTTACATTTACCTCCACGCACTATACAATTAATCACTTTCTAGCTAGTCTTTATCCACTTTTCTTCCATATCTTCAATTACATTTCTCTTCTTTTCATCATATGTATTGAGTGTTGTAGAAGCGTCCGCATGTCCTAATATGCTTTGAACAGACTTGATATCAGCATTATTCTTTAGTGCCAGTGAAGCAAATGTATGTCTCAATGCATGCAGATTAAGATACTTGATTTCATCAGCATGTGAATTCATGAAGTCTTTATATTCATTTGACAGTGTTTCTGACCTCCGTGGATTTCCGCAATCATCTGTAAATACAGCCTGCGAATCTACAAACTTATCCCCCTTCGCAAACATCTTCCTGTAGTAATCATTCTTTGCTTTCTTTATCAGAGTACACAATGTGTTGGTTATAGGAATTACTCTCACACTACTTGCTGTCTTAGGTTCTTTGACAACGCATTTCCCTCTATGCTGATACACTCTGGCTTTATTGACATTTATAGTTTTTTCTTTTAGGTCAATATCATCAAATGTCAATGCATTCATTTCAGACCTTCTCATTCCTGTTGTTATAGCAAGATATATCAACAGCCTTACATTATTGCAGGCATCCCTATCCACCAGTTCCAATAGTTTCTTAGCTTCATCCTCGTTATATGATTGTATCTGTTTCTTAACGAGCTTTGGTGTTATTACATCTCCTACAAAATTATAGGTCTTGTCTATATAGTGTAACTGCATTGCCTTATCAATTATTCCGTGTATTCACATCACACGATTTTTTACTGTCTTAGCAGACAATCCACTGCCAACAAGCATATCTACATACTTTTGTATGTGTATCGCATTCAGCTTTTCCATCTTTATATCTCCAAGATACTCAAGAAAACCATTCTTTTGATTATAAGCCATCTGTATGTAGCTACTACTTGTTGTTGGGCTGAGATTCTTCATATATGAATTCTTATAGATTTCAAAAAATTCCTTGAAAGATATTTTGTCATAGTTCAGACCAACCATATCTTCTTCATACTGTTTTTCCACAGTTCTGACAAATGCCTTGATTTCCTTCATATTCGTATTTTCAGGAAATGTTTTACTCTTTCTCTTCCTTGCACCATTTATAGCTCTTACTTCATACATAACCTTAAAACGCTGGTGCTTAGTTCCCTCATCTATTACAACTATATGTGCCATTTTTACATCTCCTTTCCTACAAAAAAGACAGATAGGATATTACTCCCATCTGCCTTGATTTCTGATTACATCTTACAGTCTTACTCTTACCTTCTTACCTGTCTTTGCTATTGAGTATGCTACTACGCTAGTTGTAACACCCTGAGCAAACAGTTGTGCCACAGTAATCGTTCCTGCAGTTATTAATGAAAATATCATATCTAATTCACCTCCTTTCGTATTTGGGGAAATTTTTTGCAAATCTTGTGAAAGTTTGCGAAAAGCATTCAACCCCTACTGAATAGACAGCTTCTTTGTACTTTCGCAAACTTTCTGAAAACTTACACAAATTATTTCTTCATGCTGCAATCATTTCTGTTGCTGCAATGACTGCTATTCCAACGCACAATCCTAAACCGAACCACTGCATACATCATCACTTCCTTTCCTCATTAGTCATCCTGTTTCTTTCTGATTCTTCTTTTTACCGTATTATCATCAGGATTCTTCTCAACAAGTCTTGCTGATATCTTTAGCATTTCATCATTTACATCTAATGGTACAAGATTCCATCGTTCATCCCCATGTCTGAGTCCTAAGTAAAGTACATGTGTCGGATCTGAGCCAATCGTGTCAATATATTCAGAACTTATCTGATATACTCTGTCCTTAGAATTACTATTACTGATAGCTTCAAGAAGATTCTTCTTTAAAGTATTAGTAGTCTTATTACTGCTGTGCGAACTGCCATATGCAATTATCAGCTTGTATTCTCCTGCAGTATTGACAGCCTGTGTAATGTACTCAAAGTTTTCCTTGTCATATGTCAGCTGTGATGTAGTAGGCTTTCTATCAAATACTTCTGAATACAGATTCATAATCCTTACCTCATTTAATCCAAGTTCTTTCATATGATTAATCAGATGTAACTGTGTACTGTCAATCTTTGTAATGTTATCTCCATCAACTGTCGGATACAGACCTATAAGAATTGCTTTGTCACCTTTAACCCCGTCTATCGTTTTCTTAATCTCATATGTATGATTTCCCTGATAGACAACTTCTGTTATCAACTGTTCTTTCTTACTTTCCATAGAAAACCTCCTTAGTCTTACATTTGTAAAAGAATCCCCAGTAAGCGTCTGTACCTATGAATGCCCTTATATGCCACTCAGAACCATTTTCTATACATATCAGGTCGTCAAACTCATAGTCTCCTTCAATCAGGTTATACTCTCTGAGACAATCCTTGTATGTATCACTGTCTATACCATCATCATCCGTCAGTATATAGAAGTTTCCACATGTACCATCTTCAAAACATCCTTCTACAAGTCCAATGTGATACTTTGCATTATCTATCACCTTCTGTGGAATGCCTGCACAAGCCTGTATAACCTCCTCAAGTTCTTTTTCACTCCTAAATGTATATTTCATGCCAGCCTCCTATTTCACAATGCTTACAGCGTCATTTACGGCGTTATAGTAATACAGATTGTCAGACAGTACATCTTCCTTCTCCAAGCTCTCTTTATTAGCTTCTTTAATCATTTGCTTAACATAGCCACAATTTACATATTTCTTATCCATTACCAAAAGCAGAAATTCATGTACAGAAGACGGAATCATGTAAACACCATCCATATTTTTCTCTATACAGAAATTCTTCAACACATCTGGATACAAGATACATGAAGCCCCAAAATGCTTTTTGAAATTGGTCAATACAAAAATAGTCTCAGGAGTGTTGCTGACATCTTCCTGAGACTGATTATCTATCTTTGATACAATATCCGTAAGTGACATGATACTCGGAGCATAGAGTTTCTGAGTATTCCTAGTCGCAAATGTATACAAATCATTTTCCGTAACTCCCAAATGCTCCATCAATGCATTTGTAACATCCGATGAAGCCGTAGCATTGAAATCAATATCAATGATTAGCTTATATGTAATGGCTAAATCCGTACCTTCCAACATTCTGTAAGGTATAGTCTTTAGTCTGCTCTTATTAAAATTAGCATTCACCAGAGTATAGACAATCCTGTCTTTTAGCTTCTCCAAATTGATTTCACAATCAAATTTAGGAAACAGGCTTCTATTAATCACATCTACAATCTCGTCAACTGATTCACTAGTCCAGTAACATATCTTTGCAACATTCATGTCTTTTTTTCTGACCTGAATTCCTTTCAGTTTTGTGTCATTGTTCTTCATAACTTCAACTCTTTTCACCTCATATTCTTCTCCAAGTCTTTTCTGCACTTCATCAACCACATCATTCATTTTGTCATCCATAATAACCTCCTATAAATAAAAGCAAGCACTTAAGTTTCTACTCAAGTACTTGCTCTGTTTCTTTGTATCAAAGTTATTATATATAGTTTAAAGTTAGTGATTTACAGGTGATTTATAAGATGTAATCTATAAACTTGAAGTTGTCTATTTTTTATCCTTATATGCATATCCAAAGTTTATTGGTGGTGCAGTCACTGATACATACACAAATTCCTCATTACCATCATTCAATAAACCATGAACATCTTTATCTGCAAATCTTACAACATCCCCAGCAGTAAACACTTTTTCTTGTTCATCTGCAAGTAATAGTTTACCCGTTCCTTTTGTTGCATACCAAATTTGTTCTGACGCATCATGTGTATGTCTTGATTGGCAAGCACCTATTTCAAGATGAACCTCTGTAATTGTCACCCTTTCACTTGATGAATTTTCAGGATTTAATAGTTGCCTTGAAACAACTCCTGGATTTGATAATTCAACTATCTTCTCTTTACTTATGAATTCCATACTATACCTCCACAACTTGCGATTTGTTTTACCCATTTTAACATAAAACTCACCCAAGTTAAAACTCCTATTCTCAATCATCCCTCTCCCTCTGACAACAAGTGCCACAAAAGTGCCCAACTTGCCCACAAACATTCCAAGTGTTTATGCGGGTTTTCAAAATCACAATAATTAATGCATGGAAATAATAAAGAATGAATTTCTTCACAAGACGCCCGTTCCTCTCCTAGTCACTAGACACGGAAAGAAAAAAGGGAATGGTTTTCCAACCATTCCCATCTTAATGAGCCCACCGGGGTTCGAACCCGGGACACCTAGATTAAAAGTCTAGTGCTCTACCAACTGAGCTATGAGCCCTTATATAACTATTGTAAATAGGATATCTTATATCCAGCTGGGCTAGCTGGATTCGAACCAGCGTGATGCAGGGATCAAAACCCTGTGCCTTACCGCTTGGCGATAGCCCAAAAATAACAGTAGGGTGGGTACAGGGATTCGAACCCTGGGCCTTCAGAGCCACAATCTGACGCGCTAACCAGCTGCGCTATACCCACCATAAAAAAAAGTGTGCCCGGGGGGATTCGAACCCTCGACCCACGGCTTAGAAGGCCGTTGCTCTATCCAGCTGAGCTACGAACACACGAAGCGGGTGATGGGAATCGAACCCACGTATCTAGCTTGGAAGGCTAGTGTTCTACCATTGAACTACACCCGCAAAGTGCCTAGAACCGGAATCGAACCAGTGACACGAGGATTTTCAGTCCTCTGCTCTACCGACTGAGCTATCTAGGCAGAAATCAAAGATTATACATCAAAGATTCCTTTAATATATCGTTTACATTCAAAACATCCACGTTCCCGCGAACATTTAATATTTTACCATAGTAATGTAACCACGTCAATATTTTTCTATAAATTTATTTTCTTCGTATTCTTATACAATCTATTTTTCTTCGCAGACTGCAGGCTTATACTCATTTTTTTAATTTATTTTTCATTATCTTTTGCACTTTCCTTAATATAAGCCTCATACATATCAGGTCTGAATTTTTTTGTTCTCTCTAACGACTTCTGATATCTCCACTCTTCCACCTTGCCATGATGCCCTGAAAGAAGTACATCTGGTACTCTCATTCCATTAAATTCAACCGGTCTTGTATATTGCGGATATTCCAGAAGTCCATTTTCAAAGCTCTCCGTCTCTGCCGATTCAGAATTATTAAGTACTCCCGGCACAAGCCTTGATATTGTATCTATTACAACCATCGCAGGAAGTTCTCCACCCGTAAGAACATAGTCACCTATTGATACATAATCTGTAACAATCGTCTCCAGTGCTCTCTCATCTATCCCTTCATAATGTCCGCATAGAATCACAAGGTCGTCTTCCTTAGCAAATTCATGCGCCATCTTCTGTGTAAATGTATGTCCCTGCGGTGTCATATATACAACTCTCGGTCTGTGCCCTGATCTTTGTACAATACTGTCAAAAGCTGCACACACAGGCGGTGCCTGCATTACCATTCCGGCACCGCCGCCATAAGGATAATCATCTACTTTCATATGCTTATTAGTAGAAAAATCTCTTATATCCACAGCTTCCACAGACAATAGTCCTTTTTCAATTGCCCTTCCTGTTATGCTCGTGTTAAGTCCATTTGTAATCATATCAGGAAATAATGTCATTACATAAAAATTCATTATTTAACTACTCCCGCTATACCATTAAGAAGAAATGGATAATATTCATTATAAATATTGCTTCCATTACCTGTATACTGTGGATTCATGTATCCGCTGGCATCCTTAAATGCTGTTGCAACATCCACATACGTTACACTGTTAGAAGGACATGCTGCCATAACAATATTATTAATCTCATCAATCACAGACTGCTTTGCATTAACATTAACCTTTGCCTCAAACTCCTGTGTAATAGGAAGAAGCGATAATACACATACGTTAGTATTAGGACTTGCTGTCTTAATCTGTGAAGCAATTGCCATAATATTTTCCGCTATAGTCTGTGCACTTCTTGTTCCATAGTTCGCATCATTAAGTCCGACCATTATAAATACCCTTGCCGGTGTAAGCTTGATAATATCATCAAGATATTTCTCAGTCTTATCTGTAGTATTATTGCCATCTGCATATATCTGTGCAGAGTCTATATAATTATAATATGCTATTCCGTCAATAATCGAATCACCGATAAATATTGAACCATTATAATAATCTCTTGATGTATATTCCTGTGCCTGTGCAGGTCCTGCTAATGTTAAAGGTGTAACACCTGCTGCCTGTGTTGTATTCGCCATTGTAGTCTGCTGTGTATTACCCGCTATAGTTGTCTGTGCTGCATTTCCTGCCACTGTCGTATTCTGCATTGTAGTCTGCTGCGTTATATTCTGCGACTGTGTTGACTGTGTTGTATTATTTCCAGCCACTGTTGTCTGTGCAGCACTCTTTTTATCAGTATTATCTGAACTTCCTGTTATTCCTTTATATGCAGCAATACATACCACTACCGCTGCCACAACTCCTACACATACATAGACTAAATTCTTATATTTATTCCACATACGCATCTTTTTATTAAGCTTTATCTCATTTTTACCCATCGTATTAATATCCAGCCTTTCTAATTAATAGTACGTCACCATATTACCATTTCATCTTACGAAGCACAACTGCCGATGTCTTTCTAAGACCAATCTCAAGGCATCCTCCCGGAAGTGAATATCCTAACCGTTCTGTACTAAAACCGCCATCATAAGTTACCATTACCTGTTCTACATCATCTTTATCAGTAAGTCCTGTCTCCCAGGCCTGTATCTTTACTCTTCTTTCATCTTCAGAATTATTAACAATTACAATAACTGCATCATCATCTGTAAATCGTCCGTAGGCTATAAGATTATACTGTGCCAGAAGACTCTTATATGAGCCATGCATAAGTGCAGGGCTCTCCTTATGAACCTTAATCATTGCCCTATGAAATGCTATAAGCTCCTTGTCTTCATGCCCCCACGGATATGTTCTTCTGTTATCAGGGTCTGTCCAGCCACATACTCCCGCCTCATCACCATAATATATCGTAGGTGCACCTGGCCATGTCATCTGAATTACTACAGCTTCCATAAAGACATATTTATTAATATTGGCATTAGCTGCCTCTGCACCTGCATATGCCACCCTGCCTACTGTCCTGTTAGTCCTTGTAAGAAATCTTGAATGGTCATGATTAGACAGCTCATTCATTGATATGGCATAAGCCTGTCCACCCATCCTTGACATATTATGGTGCATAGCTCCAAAGAAATTATCAGCATTGCCAAGCATATCCTGACGAAATTCATCACTGTGCTTCTGCATACCTGTAAGAAACCATGTTACAGGCTCCATAAATGCATCATAATTCATTATAGTATCCCACTCACCGCCATGCAGCCAGTTATAAGAATCTCCATAATTTTCTGCAAGAATTATAGCCTGTGGATTAGCTTCTTTAACGGCCTGTCTGAATCTTTTCCAGAAATAGTGATTATATTCTTCACTATGTCCTAAATCTGCCGCTACATCCAGTCTCCATCCATCGACATTATACGGAGCAGATACCCATTTTTTTGCAATTCCTAATATATAATCTTCCAGCGTCTTAGAGTCCTCATAATTAAGCTTAGGAAGCGTATCATGCCCCCACCATCCATCATATGAATTATTATCCGGCCACTGGTCACTGTAAAACTTAAAGAAATCGTGGTATGGGCTGCTGTAAGACTCATATGCTCCCGGCTCATAATGTTCTTTACTTGAGCTGTATATATGCTCTCTGTCAAGCCATTTGTTAAACGAACCGCAATGATTAAATACACCATCTATAATAACCTTCATGCCCCTTGAATGGATATGTTGTACAAGGTCTGCAAAATACTTATTACCCGCTTCAAGATTAGCCCTGTTAGTTACTCTGTCCTTATATCTTGTCGCATTGACATTATTATTATCTCCCTGTGCGAGCGTTTCTCCATCATCAGATACAATAACCCCAAAATGAGGATCTACATAATCATAATCCTGTATATCATACTTATGATTGGACGGCGACACAAATATCGGATTAAGATATATAACATCGACTCCAAGATCACTAAGATAATCCAGTTTATCCCAGACCCCCTTAAGGTCTCCACCATAAAATTCCCTTATTCCCATTGTCGCAGGATATTTATTCCAGTCACTTACACTATTGACATGCTCGCCAATATAACTATATTCATCATTAATTACATTATTGGACTTATCACCATCATAGAAGCGGTCAACAAATATCTGGTACATAACCGCCCCCTTCGCCCACTGTGGCGTACTAAAGCCCGGTATTATCTCAAAATTATAATAAGGATTAAGCTCTTCCTGTGCTCCTATCTGATTATAATAACAGGTAGCATTGCCTGACCTTACCTTAAAATAATAATATATCTTATTTTCATCAACATGTATTACAGCTTCATAATAATCGAACTTATAATTACTGTCCACTTTATTCATCTCATGTTCGACATTATTAATGTATACATATGCCTTATCTACATTATATCTTCCGGTTCTTAACCTGAGCTTTACCTCATCGCCCGGCTCAGGCTCACACGGATTTCTGAACTTTTCTGTTGCATCACTAAATAATGCTCTGGTATTTAAAATAGGTCTTACATTACACATGTAAAGCAGTTTTTTCTCATCTTCCGCAAGACTTTCAACTAATTTAACTATTTTCATACACAGACTCCCTTTTCCCAAATAATCACCATATTTAATACATTATATACCTTAATATTATAACGAAAACGCTGTCAATTCAACCGTCATTTTCATCTTACCCATAAATTTTCCCATAAAATAAATAGTAAAAAGGACAGCCGGGGAAGGCTGTCCTTTTTGGAGAAGGTATTTCACTTATTATGGGGTGTAGCAAAAAATATATAATGTATTGGGGGGTTTTTACGTTAATTATAGTAACACTAATGCAATTATAAGTGTTACCAAATATAACAAAAATCCCATCATTTTTTTATACATATTTCACAATACATTTTAACAATATTATATACAATAACAATATCGTCCTGTTATACTATATTTTACTGCTATACTTTCTATCTGCCATATCCGGCTATACAGCAAGGAATGTTTTATTACAATCTGATTATTCTGCACTATCTGTAAATGTCACGTCATCTGTTATTTTATCACCAGACACCTTACTATCAGTTGTCTTATCATCAGATGCCTTATCCTTAAAAAGTGCTTCAAATTCTTCTCTTGTAATTTTTTCTTTCTCAAGAAGAAGGTCTGCACTCTTTTCAAGCACATCCATATTTTCTGTAATAATCTTTCTTGCCTTTTCATAACATTCATCAATGATATTCTTAACTTCCATATCAATCTGACCTGCTATATCCTCACCATATGGTCTTGAATGTGCAAGATCTCTTCCTATGAACACTTCATCATTGCTGTCATCATAATTGATAAGCCCGAGCTTAGACGAAAAGCCATACTTGGTTACCATGGCTCTTGCCGTTTCCGTAGCCTGCTTTATATCCTGTGAAGCACCTGTTGTGATATCATCAAATATAAGTTCCTCTGCTATACGGCCACCAAGACTTACAATAATATTCTGAAGCATCTTGCCTCTTGTATTAAACATCTCATCTCTTTCAGGAAGCGGCATAGTATAACCTGCTGCACCCATTCCTGTAGGAATTATGGACACTGTATGCACAGGTCCGACATCCGGAAGAAGGTGGAAAAGAATTGCATGTCCTGATTCATGGTATGCTGTAATCTTCTTTTCTTTTTCAGATATAATCTTACTCTTCTTCTCAACGCCGATACCAACCTTGACAAATGCATATTCAATATCTGAGTTAGAAATATATCTTTTCTTTGCTTTTGCTGCATTAATAGCGGCTTCATTAAGAAGGTTCTCAAGATCCGCACCTGTAAAGCCAGCCGTTGTTCTTGCAAGCGATTCAAAGTCCACATCATCTCCTAGAGGCTTCTTTGCAGCATGTACGTTAAGTATCTCTAAACGCCCCTGTACATCAGGTGCTCCAACTACAACTTTTCTGTCAAATCTTCCAGGTCTTAATATAGCCGGATCGAGTATATCTATTCTGTTAGTGGCTGCCATAACGATAATTCCTTCATTAACGCCAAATCCATCCATCTCAACTAACATCTGGTTAAGTGTCTGTTCACGCTCATCGTGACCGCCACCCATACCTGTTCCTCTTCTTCTTGCTACAGCATCTATCTCGTCAATAAATACAATACATGGAGAATTCTTTTTTGCCTCTTCAAAGAGATCTCTTACTCTTGATGCACCGACACCTACAAACATCTCTACAAAGTCTGAACCTGATATACTAAAAAAAGGCACTCCGGCTTCACCGGCAACCGCCTTGGCAAGCAGTGTCTTACCTGTTCCCGGAGGTCCTGTAAGAATAACCCCCTTAGGGATTCTTGCACCAAGCTCTGTATACTTTGCCGGATTCTTAAGGAAATCTACAATCTCTTCTAATTCTTCCTTTTCTTCATGCAGACCTGCTACATTCTTAAATGTAACCTGTCTTCCCATATCATCTATAAGCTTTGCCCTGCTCTTACCAAAATTCATCATCTTGGCACTTGTTCCACCACCAGACTGTCTTGAAGTCAAAAATACAATAAGTCCTATAGTTATCACACACATGATAATCGGCCAGAGCATATTTATCCATGTACTCTGTCTTACTACGTCTTTAACCTCATAATCAACACTACTGTTATCAAGAAATGCCTCTACCTCATTGATATCTGATACATTAAGAACCTTTTCATTTGTTCCTGAAGCTGTAAATTTAACAGTAAGAACTCCTGTAGGGACTTCAGAATTCTGCTTAATTACTACGCTTGCAACATTTCCTTTTTCAACATCGCTTTTAAAATTCTTATACGTATATCCCGATGTTGTTGAAGACATTCTGGTAAATACCATATAAAATATTGCTATAATTGCTAACAATATAACATACATACCAAAGCCGCCAAATCTGCTTTTGTTATTATTCATCTCTTCCTCCCTTTTATGTTATATTTGCCTTTACGGCTTATTACTGCATTTCCTGCCGGAATATCCATTCTTATGTCCGGTCATCACTCTATTGTGAAAATGCAGTGAGAAATTCATTCATCCTGTTTTCCATCCTGCTGCTGTTTTTTACAGCTTTAATACTCCGATGTATGGAAGATTTCTGTATCTCTGGTCATAATCAAGACCATAACCTACAACAAATTCATCAGGAATAACAAAGCCGTTATACTCAACATCAATATCAACTTCTCTCCTGTCAGGCTTGCTAAGAAGCGTACATATCTTAAGTGACTTAGGATGTCTTTCCTGTAACATAGGCACAAGTCTGGCAAGCGTATTACCAGAATCTATAATATCCTCTACAATAATTACATGCTCATCTTCAATACTCTCATCAAGTTCTTTTTTTATCTTAATGTCGCCGCTTGATGCCGTACCGCTTCCATAGCTTGAAACCTGCATAAAATCAAGCATTACAGGAACTGTTATTCTCTTTGCCAGTTCACATGTAAAAAATATGCTTCCCTTAAGTATGCATATAAGCTTGACATAACTTCCTTCATAATCCTTACTTATCTGTTCTGCAAGCTCGCATACCCTCTTTTGTAATTTCTCTTCTGGTATCATTACGCTGATATCATGCTTTTGCAATACTTTCTCGTTCATAACTGCCGTTTTATCCTTTCTTTAATCTTATATCTTTTAAAATTATTGTATACTGATGACAGCTCTTATTATATGTGACGATTCTTTATCAACTCTGGCAGATTCACCTCTTCTTATGCCACACATCCATAATATATCATTGCCATCTGCAAGCAGGAGTACATTCTGTCTGTATTCACTGGGAACTTTTCTGTCCACAAGTTCTTTTTTAAGCTTTTTGCTTCTTCCATCAACATTGACCCTGATATAATCACCAACAGTCTTATTTCTTATTACCAGTACAGAATCTAATCTATCGCAATCAAAGTAAATAGTATAACTATTATTTCCGTTTTTTTCAAGTGTTAACACCCTGTCAAATGTAATTTTCTCAATAAAGGTCATTTTACTGCCATGAATATAACAATAATCATTAATATCAACCGTTATTGTATCTCCTAAGGCGAGCCTGACCAATCTGTCTTTTTCAATACAATCATATTGTAAACCACTTTTACCATCAGCAGTATGCGTATCATATGCACCATTAAATGCTGCTGTCAGGCTGCTGCTCTTTTTATTTTCACAGATACCGGCTGACTGTATATCATAAACAGTACCGTTGCCATCTGTATTATTATTGTATATATACTCATTATTATTATCAGAATTAACCTGTCTCTTATACATTGATATACAATTATATTTTCTTTTGGCAATAATTGAATAAGGCATATCAATCTGTCTGCCTGTCTGCATATCAGCAAGTGATACCACCGCCATTATATGTGTCTTATAAACATCCTTTAAACGTCCTGCAATCATACCTATTACACGCCTTATTACATATCGTAACAGAAATCTGTCACAGTCACCGCTTATATCAATATCTGCTCCTGTCACATTACCTGTACTATCATATTCTACAGTTACACGCTCATTATACAACCTGTCAGCCTGCGCCGATATATACTCCTCTGCTTCTGATATATCCTGTGCTGCCATACATATATGCTGCGGTGCCTGTCTGTTGATATTATTCTGTATAAATGGAATTAATGTGTTTCGTAATTTATTTCTCGTATAATCATTATCAAGATTAGTGCTGTCAGTTATATAATCCTGTGCACATTCTTTAAGAAAGCTCTCTATCTGTTGTCTGTCAACACATAAAAGTGGTCTTATTATATTATCCCTTACCGGCTTAATACCTGATATTCCTGCGAGAGAACTTCCTCTGAACATATTCATAAGAACAGTCTCTGCCTGATCATTCATATGATGTGCCACAGCTATTCTTGAATTGCCCTGCATTGAAGCTGCCACCTCATTAAATATCCGGTATCTTTCTATTCGTCCTGCCTCCTCCTCTGACAATCCCTGCTCTTTTACAAGCTTCGGAATATCAATGTGGACTGTTTTACATTCAACACCAAGACCTTTACAGAAATCCATTGCAAATCTTTCATCTCTTGAGGCTTCTTCTCCTCTTATGCCATGATTGACATGTACACCTGTAAGCTTTATAGGATATCTTCCAAGCTTAATTATCCTTGTAAGTACCAGCATAAGACATACCGAATCTGCCCCGCCGGATATTCCTGCAATTATATTATTGCAGCCGTCAAACATATTATTCTGTTTTATAAATCTATATACTTTTTCTACCATAAGAATAATTATATTATCATTTCCTGTATGTGTCAAACAGTCCTATAACCATAACTGTACAGTCATCAGAAGGTTTATTATTATGACAGCTTAGGGACTGTTTAAGAATATGTGCTGCCATAGCATTGGGTTCACGCACACTTATTGAGCTTATAACATCTGCCATCTGCTCCTCCTTGTTAATACATGGAAAATTATCAAGAATTCCGTCACTTACCATTACAACATAATCACCATCATACAACTTTTTAGTAGTACAGTCATAATCGACTTTTTCAAGCACACCTATCGGAAGCGTAGTAGACTTAATTATCTCGACACAGGACTCCCTTTTTATAAATGTCGATACCGCCCCCAGCTTGATACAGTGCATATATGCTGTCTGACAATCAATAATACTCATATCTACCGTAACGGGATTCCCCATGCCGCCACCTGCAATATATGCCGAATTAACAAGCTCTAATGCAGCTTTCTCATCAAATCCGGCCTTGATGCAATTTTCAATAAGTTCTATTACCATCCTGCTCTCAATAAATGCCCTTTTTCCGCAACCCATTCCATCAGCAATGGCAGCAATGGCTTTTCCACAATCAGGGTGTGACATAAGAAAATTATCCCCATTATAGCGTCCTTTTCCCTTATTAATTCTGGATACGCCCGATAATATCCGGAACCTGTCTTCCTCCACAAAGACGTATTGATGAAATTCTTCATTAATAATTGTCCTGTTCATATTATCACTGTAATATCCTGTATTGGAACAACACGCTATAACGGATAGCAGTCTTCTTATGGATATGCAGCCACGTCCTACGCTCCTGGCCATTAATATTATCTGATGTTTTCCATTACTACCTGTGATAAGGCGTGTATTCTTTATTCTGATTCCATTTATGATACATTTTCCCTTAAGTTCCTTTATGAAATTTTTATCAGCACTCTTTACACTTATATTTATATTGGCCGATTGAATTGTCATACATTCTTCTAAAGTATCCGCAACTAAAAAAAGCTGTCTGGAAATACCCGGTGCCACAGACTGACCATCGGAAGCACTGTTATACGCTTCTCCAAGACGTCTGAAAGTTCTGGCTGTTTCCTCCAGCTTATTATACGAATATGTCATAACATAATCATAAATATTATCTCCCATACTGACTCCATTTCTGCCATAAATTCAAGATTCCCTCACGAATCCTGCTGTGGACCGCTGAACAGTTCTGCTGACTTTTTCATATCAGTGGCTCCACTATTATATTTTCAACAGCCATCAGTATAATATATTAATTTTAAAAAAAATGTCATACCATGAAATATTCAATTATATTAAGAACAGATAATATCAACCTTATATCTATTAAACTGTAAAAATATTATCAATATTACATATCTTAAACTATATAGATATTATCAACATTACATATCTTAAATTATACAGATATTATCAATATTACATATCTTAAATTATACAGATATTATCAATATTACATATCCTAAACTATACAGATATTAAAATATTAACACTTAATATTTTATGTACTATTTGTTATCAGGCCTGAATACTATCTCATCAGGATATATAAGACCAAACTTATCCTTTGCCATCTCCTCAACAAACTTCTTAGTCTGTATATACTTCTTATATTCATCAAGCTCTTTTGTTCTTTGCTGCTGTTCCTCTATCTGTGCCTGAAGCCCTGCCTTTGTCTGTTCATTCTGCGCATACTGCTTATCAAGTGATACTTTGTTAGTATACATTGCAATACCGATGACAATTACTAATGCAAATGCAAGCACCAGCCCAATTATTCCTGACCTTCTCTGCCTCTTAAGACGCATGGCATGTTCTCTTCTGGTTTCAAACTTCATGGCAATCCTTCCTTTCTTGATTTTACCTTTACTATTAAATGTTTAAATTTTATTATAATAAATTTTATACATATTTTCAATGGTCTTAGAAGAAATTGCAGTATTAATGTCATATATTTTACAAATAACCTGCCAAAGGAATATCTGTATATAACAGCTCCTGCCACAAAGCCCGCTGTCACGAAACCTCTTATTATGCCATTATTCAGCTCATATATAATACTAAATACCATAAACCCGGTATTTATCCAGAATATTATATCCTCTGCAGACATAGTCCAGACTCTTTTATGTCTTACAATACGTCTGAATACTCTTATACAGTCATATTCAAATGCAAGCACCATACCCCAGAAAAGTGCTAATACAAGTGTCATGCCCTCTCTTGCGATAGACTGGCTTATCATTTAAACAACCTTCCAATAAGGGTCTCGCCCTTTCCTGCGATCTGCTGTGCCTGCGAATATACAAAGGCTTCAACCTTTCCTTCTATATCAAGCTCACCCTTTTCTACTGACAGACGGTTCACATGGAGATTACTTCCCTTTATCGTTATAAGACCATATTCTGATTCTAATACGACCTTATTAAGGTCAAAAGATATAACATCCGTAATTCCTGTAAGCTCTATTTTCTTTCTATCCGTCATAAATACTCTGTGTGACATCTTCTGATTAGCTCTCTCTTCCATATCAATCTCCATTTCTGCTGCAATTATTTATAGTTAAGCACCCTGATAGTCAGCAGTTCCATCCAGGAAACATTGGCTATCTGTTTTGTTCACTCTAAATATATTCATTGATATGGTATTTATGACTGTCTTTATTATGTTTAAGATTCGCCCGCCAATCCTGCTGCAGACCGCCGGTCAGCTATGCAATCCTCATAAAGAGGTCATCTCAGACTTAAATATACCGGCTGATAACATCAGATATATTCAAACATATCAGCAGCTTCTTCTTTCTTTACGGTATCCTTAACTTCTGTAACTTTTACCTTGACTGATTTATTACCAAATTCAATCTCAATAATATCGCCCTCTTTGACATCAACCGATGCCTTGGCAACCTTATCATTAATCTTAACCCTGCCTGCATCACATGCATCATTAGCAACCGTTCTTCTCTTTATAAGTCTTGACACTTTAAGATATTTATCTAATCTCATACTTCCTCCATTTTACAATACTCAAAAAAAGAGCCGCCGCACTAATGAAGCTTTATACAGGATAAGGATAACTTCGATAAAAGTCCTATCCGGTATTAAAATTCCTAGTGCGACAGCTCCTTAATAAATGGTATCTTTATAATATATGATACCTGTCTGTCATGAATCCTTTAATTAAAGAATCAATTATGCATTAACTGCATCCTTTAAAGCCTTACCAGCCTTGAACTTAGGAGCCTTAGAAGCAGGAATCTTAATTTCTGCACCTGTCTGTGGATTCTTACCTGTTCTTGCTGCTCTTTCGCTAACTTCAAAAGTACCGAAACCAACTAACTGGATCTTTTCGCCCTTCTGTAATTCTTCACTAACAACATCGATGAATGCCTTTAAAGCCTTTTCACTATCCTTCTTAGATAATTCTGCCTTTTCAGCCATAGCTGCTACTAATTCAGTCTTATTCATGTAAATTTCTCTCCTCAATAAGTATATTCTATTGGATTGCCCCAACAAATCATTTATAAACTCTTTTACAGTTTTTGTCAATACAAACCGCGTATTTTTAGGCTTTACCGTGGTTTTTTACTGTTTTTTGTATACCTGCTTTTAACTTTGTATACTTTTCCTTTTTATCTCAAGTAATTCTTTAGATATCCGCCCCTCTTTATATGCACGTTCATATTCTAAAAGACGGTCAGCCTTTTCCTTTTTCTTTACGGCTTTCCAGATGCTTAAGCCTTCCTCTATGTTAAGCTTAGCCACCTCTTCTTCCTGTGTAAAGACATTAGGATGACGTCTTATAAGCTTCTTTCCAAGCTCATCAACTACATCCTCAAGTGTAAATTCACTGCGTTCATTTGCAATCTCAGCATACATAAGCACCTGTAATAACAGATCGCCTAACTCCTCACGAAGATTAATATAATCATTATTATCAACTGCTTCCACTACTTCCTCTGCTTCATCTGTAACACATTTTTTCATTGATTCATAGGTCTGCACACTGTCCCATGGACATCCATCCGGCTGCCTTAGCTTATGGACTATATCAAGTACATCCTGTAACGTGTATCGTTCCTTAATAAATTCTTCGTTCATCCTTAATACTCTCCAATTTCCGGTTGTTTATACAATAATATAAATATTTTATCATAATGTAATGCGTTTTGTCTTAAAAAATTAATTATAATAAATACATATATTTTTACTTGACATTTTGGCAACTATTTTTTATAGTGTCAAAATACTCTCAAAACGATCTAATGCAAAAATGCTTATTGATGATATGAAAACAAAATATAGAAATATGGAGCTATAATGCTACCACTATTGAACAGGGTATGCATGCTTTTATAGATGCACCTCTCTTTGATGAAAAAACATTCTGGGATGCCGAAAAAAATATTGAGTGGGTAGATGACTAAACACAGGAAGTGCTGAAAGCGATTAAACTCTCAGCACTTCCTGATTGTATTTTAACTACATTCCGTCTATAAGAAACAAATGAATTTGTTATTATATAGACAGGCTGCGTATTCCTTCCCCTACGCTCCCATCTGTCTTCCAATAAAATCAGCAGCACTTGAAACCAATAATTTTTCTGTGTCTGAATAGCTCTGCTTATCATCCTTTGCAAGCATTATAACTGCACCAAGCGCATCTCCCTCACTTATTATGGGACATATTGCTTCTGATACTGCCTGTATTGGTGAGTCATCTGTTATCTGTATATACCTATCATGATTACACGATGCCACAAGAGGCATTCTTTGCTCTATTAATTCCTCAAGCTGTCTTGTTATCTGCTTTGACATAAAATCCTTTTTTACAGTACCCGATACAGCTACTATCTGTTCACGGTCAGTTATGCATATAATCTGACCGGTAGTTGCAGCTAACGACTCCGCATAATCCCTTGCAAATTGTGATAATTCCCCAACGGGTGAATATTTTTTCAGAACTATTTCACCTGTATTTTCTGTATAAATCTCTAAAGGGTCAGTCTCTCTTATTCTTAATGTTCTTCTTATCTCTTTAGGAATTACTATTCTTCCAAGGTCATCTATTCTTCTTACAATTCCTGTTGCCTTCACAATATTACCCTCCAATTCTTATATTAATCAGACCGCCTCTGTAAGCCTGCCAGTTAAAACGGACACAACTGCTCACACAGCCATATATCAGCTTTGGATTTATTATGTGGAAAACTTTAGGATTTTATTCCTATTTTCTGTTAAATCAGCACTGTTGTTATTTTAAATGCCATTATTTTTTAGATAATAATACTTCTTTGATTCTGATAAATATTTTTACTAAAATATAATTTTTTAAAATCACTTGACACTTACGTTACGTCACCTAGTATTATAATTATATAATAATCATTTAAACTAAAAATAGTTATATTACATAATACAAATAATGGAGGAAATACAAATGAAAGGAATTATTTTAGCCGGTGGTTCAGGTACACGTCTTTATCCGCTTACTATGGTAACATCTAAACAGCTTCTGCCAGTCTATGACAAACCTATGATCTATTATCCTATGTCTGTCCTTATGAATGCAGGTATCAGAGATATCCTTATTATCTCCACACCTCAAGATACACCTCGATTCAAAGAGTTATTAGGTGATGGCAGGCAGTTTGGCGTCAACCTCTCCTATGCTGTACAACCTAGTCCCGACGGTCTTGCACAGGCTTTTATTATTGGAGAAGATTTTATCGGAAATGAACCTGTGGCAATGGTCCTTGGAGATAATATATTTGCAGGACATGGTCTTATAGACAGACTTAATGAAGCTGTTAATAACGCCGTATCAGGAAAAGGAGCTACTATATTCGGATACTATGTTGATGACCCTGAACGCTTCGGTATTGTTGAATTTGATAAAAACAACAAAGCCGTTTCTATTGAAGAAAAACCGGAACATCCTAAGAGCAATTACTGTGTTACAGGTCTTTATATCTATGATAATAACGTGGTACAATATGCTAAAAGTCTTAAACCAAGTGCAAGAGGCGAATTAGAAATAACTGACTTAAATAGAATTTACCTTGAAAATGGAAAACTTAATGTTGAACTTCTAGGACAGGGCTTTACATGGCTTGATACAGGTACACACGAAAGCCTTGTAGAAGCAACTAACTTCGTTAAGACTATTGAAACACACCAGCACCGTAAAATTGCCTGTCTTGAAGAGATTGCATATCTTAACGGCTGGATTACCAAAGATGATGTAATGAAAGTATATGAAGTTCTTAAAAAGAATCAGTACGGACAGTATCTTCTCGATGTATTAAATGGTAAATACATCGACAAACTTCATTAATTTAATCAGATATAATTACATTTTTTAATTAACACTTAAATGTGCCGGATTAATAAAGGCGTAACCTTATCGCTTTTTCCTGTTAAATATCGGCGGAAATGGAGATTTTATGACAATTATTGTAACCGGCGGAGCCGGATTTATCGGAAGTAATTTTATATTCCACATGTTAAACAAATACCCTGATTACCGTATAATATGCCTTGACTGCTTAACCTATGCCGGTAATCTTTCAACTCTCGCACCTGTAATTAACAATCCTAATTTCAGATTTGTCAAGGAAAGCATTACAGACAGAGAGGCAGTATATAGATTATTTGAAGAAGAACATCCTGATATGGTAGTCAACTTTGCAGCAGAAAGCCATGTTGACCGTTCAATTGAAAACCCTGAAATATTCCTTGATACTAATATCAAGGGTACAGCAGTTCTTATGGATGCCTGCAGAAAATATGGTATTACAAGATATCATCAGGTATCAACTGACGAAGTGTATGGCGACCTTCCTCTTGACCGCCCTGACCTTTTCTTTACAGAAGAGACTCCTATACATACAAGCAGCCCTTACAGTTCTTCTAAGGCAGGTGCTGACCTTTTAGTACTTGCATACCATAGAACATACGGACTACCCGTTACCATAAGCAGATGTTCTAACAACTATGGTCCATACCATTTTCCGGAAAAGCTTATACCTCTTATGATTGCTAATGCATTAAATGACAAGCCTCTTCCCGTTTATGGCAAGGGTGAAAATGTCCGTGACTGGTTATATGTAGAAGACCACTGTAAGGCAATTGACCTCATTATTCACAAAGGACGTGTCGGTGAAGTATATAATATCGGTGGACACAATGAAATGAAAAATATTGATATCGTTAAAATCATTTGTCACGAACTTAACAAGCCTGAAAGTCTTATAACGTATGTAACTGACAGAAAAGGCCATGATATGCGTTATGCCATTGATCCTACTAAGATTCACAATGAACTCGGATGGCTTCCTGAAACTAAGTTCGCCGATGGAATTAAAAAGACCATACAGTGGTATCTTGATAATAAAGAATGGTGGGAAACTATTATTTCCGGCGAATATCAGAATTATTATGAGAAAATGTATGGTAACCGCTAATTTATCATTTGTGAATATATGAATATTATATTTCAAATATTACTTATATTACTTTGTGTGGCAGGCAGCACACTGATACATAATTTTATACTACTAATGCCTGCGGAAAGGTTTATTTATATTTATGAAAGTTCTTGTAACCGGAGTAACCGGTCAACTTGGCCATGATGTTGTCAATGAATTAATGCATCGTGGCAATACAGTCATCTGTGCCGGTCATAATGAGATGGATATTACTGATTCCACACAGGTTAGTACATTTATTAAAAGCAACGCTCCCGATGTTGTAATACACTGTGCTGCATGGACTGCCGTTGACCTTGCAGAAGAACGTATAGATGATGCAATGGCAGTTAACGCCATTGGAACACAAAACATTGCAGATGCCTGCAAAAATATTAACTGCAAAATGATATATATATCAACAGATTATGTATTTGACGGCAATGGAAATAAACCCTGGAAGCCAGACGATACATGCAATCCGCTCAATATATATGGCAGCTCAAAATATAAAGGAGAACTTGCAGTACAGAATACACTTGAAAAATATTTTATAGTAAGAATTGCATGGGTATTTGGTATTAACGGTAACAACTTCGTTAAAACAATGCTTAAGCTTGGAAAGAACCATGACACTCTTACTGTTGTCAATGACCAGATTGGTACACCTACTTATACCGCCGACCTTGCGCGTCTGCTTACCGATATGGCAGAAACTTCACGATATGGAATATATCATATAACTAACGAAGGCGGATATATAAGCTGGTATGACTTTACCTGTGAGATCTTACGACAGGCCGCTGCTTACAATAATATTTATGGCAATGTAACTGTACTTCCTGTAGGAAGTGAGGCTTATCCTGCTAAAGCAAAGCGCCCGTCTAACAGCCGTCTTGACAAATCAAAACTTATAGCTAACGGCTTTACACCTCTTCCTGACTGGAAAGATGCCATAGCCCGATATCTTAAGGAATTAGATGAGGCTGGAATATTATCACAGTTATAATTAAATAAAATACTACGCTAAATTCTCTGTGCCGCAGATATCACAGAAAACTTAACATTATAATATCTGCAGATTGGAGTTAAATATTAATATGGGTCAGATTAAAGTAACTAATTGTCCTATTGAGGGACTTTATATAATTGAACCTACTGTTCACGGTGATAACAGAGGGTATTTTATGGAAACATATAATCAGAAGGATATGGAAGAAGCCGGACTTAACATGCAATTTGTACAGGATAACCAGTCATGTTCTACTAAAGGAGTTCTTCGCGGACTTCACTTCCAGAAAGAATTTCCCCAGGGAAAGCTTGTAAGAGTTATTAAAGGTACTGTATTTGATGTTGCTGTCGATTTAAGAAGCAATTCAAAAACTTATGGTAAATGGTATGGTGTCGAACTTTCCGAAGAAAATAAAAAGCAGTTTTATATATCAGAAGGATTTGCACATGGCTTTCTCGTTCTTAGTGATGTAGCTGAATTTTGTTATAAATGTACTGATTTTTACCATCCCGGAGATGAGGGTGGTCTTGCATGGAATGATCCTTCCATCGGCATAGAATGGCCACAGCTTACAGGTGAATACAAAGGCACACCATCCGGTGAGGGATATAAGCTTTCAGATGGAACTGCCATTAAGCTTAGTGAAAAAGATGAGAAGTGGCTTACACTGTCCGATACTTTTAAATTCTGATTTGTTGACCATTTGTTGAAATGCGGGGTGTAGAGGGGAAGTGGCGGATTGTA
>OGGM01000167.1_pt1 | contig 65948 bp, 68 predicted proteins | sample 1571251 | NCBI WGS metagenome assembly OGGM01 (sample SAMEA2582076, study PRJEB24529) | metagenome | biome: Human gut stool | place: China | collected 2011 | reverse complement strand
TTGGTACAGGCAGTAATACAACAGTCATTACTGGCAACAGTATTACACAAACTGCGGGTACTCAAACGAATACATCTACAGCAGCTGGTAACACGATAGCAAATGGTACTAAATCTACAGAAACTACAGCAGATGGTCAAGTCATTAAAGATGGTGCTAAGTCTAATAAGTCCACTGTAGATAGTAATGTTATCGATGATGGTAATGGTAATGTAAATACATCCAATGCAACATCGAATACCATTACAGATGGTACAAATACATCTACTATAACTGCTGGTAAAGCCAACATTGGAAACATTGCTATTGATGGTGTGAACAATAAGATTACTATGGGGAATGGTGCAACTCCTGTTACACTAGATGGCGCTAATGGTCATTTGGATGGTTTAACTAATACAACATGGGTTCCAGGTGTAACAAAAGCTACTACTGGCCGTGCTGCTACAGAAGATCAATTGCAACAAGTGTCTGATGCAGTAGGCGCTGGTTGGAAGGTGAATACTGGTACCGTTGCTGGTTCTAGCGGTGTATCTAATGGTGCTGCTTCAACTAAGGTATCCAGTGGTGAAGAAGTAAAACTTCAAGCTGGGGATAATCTTGTTATTGACCAAAATGGTAAAACAGTATCGTACTCTTTGAATAAAGACCTTACTAAGATGAATTCTGCAACCTTTGAAGCAACAGGCGGTAAAACAACTGTTATCAAAGGCGATAGCATTGTTCAAACAGATGGTGGTAAAACAAATACATCTAATGCAGCGGGTAACACGGTAGTAGATGGCAATAAATCAACTGCTACAACTGCAGCAGGTACCACTATCACTGATGGTGCTAAGACGAACACATCTACAGCTGATAAAAATGTAATTAATGATGGCGCAGGTAATACTAATGTATCCAATGCAACTAGTAATACATTGAAAAATGCAGCTGGTGATGAAACTAAGGCTGATGCTAAGGGGGTAACTGTTAAAGATGCTGCTGGCAACAATGCAACTTTCACTAAAGATGGCATAACGATTACAAAAACTGGTAAAGATACGGTTTCCTTGACTAGCAATGGCCTCGATAATGGCAAGAATAAGATTGTGAATGTTGCGGCTGGTGTGGCGAATACAGATGCAGTTAATGTTGGTCAGTTGAAAGAGTATGCTGCTAAGTCCACTACTGAATTGACTGCTAATAATGGTGAAACTGCAGGTAGTACGACGGGCAATATTGTATTAACTAAGACAACTGCTGCCGATGGTCATACAATTTATGACAATAAGTTGAATGATAAGATTACATTAGGGACAGATCCAACGAAGGCGGTTACAGTAGATGGTACTACTGGCACGGTAACAGGCTTAACTAATAAAACTTGGACACCAGGTTCTATCGTTTCTGGCCGTGCGGCTACAGAGGATCAACTGAAAGATGCCGTAGCTGATTCTGGTTGGAAGGCTGCTGTTGATAAAGAGGGATCTGGTCAAAGTACTGTTGTAGGTACAAGCCCTGAAAAAATTAAGGCTGAAGAAACCGTTACTTTCAAAGCAGGCAATAACATGATGGTTACTCAAACAGGTAAATCTATCAGTTATGCAGTCAACCCTGAGCTTACAAATATGGCGTCTGCTACATTTAAGGATGCGGCTGGCAATACAACGGTAACAAATGGCAATGGTATTACCATTACGCCTGGTAGTGCGAACCCTACAAATCCACATGCAGGTCCTGTATCCTTAACGAAGGATGGCCTCAATAATGGTAATAATCAAATTAAAGGGGTTGCACCAGGTACAGATCCAACAGATGCAGTGAATGTATCTCAATTAAATACGTCCAATGCAAATACTAGCCAAGCTATCAATCAAATAGCTGGTGAAGTACAACATGTTGGTGCTCATGCGGCGGCAATGGCAGCATTGAAACCTATTCAATACGATCCATTGGAACCAACACAAGTCATGGCCGGTGTAGGCAACTATCGCGGTGAAACTGCGGCAGCCCTTGGCCTTGCGCATTACACAAATGAAAACACTATGTTCAACGTAGGCGTTTCCGTTGGTGGTAACCATAATATGGTTAATGCTGGTGTAACTCATAAATTTGGTTACAGCCCAGAAAAGAAAAATATTCCAGATCGTTACAAAGCAGGCCCTATTAGCTCTGTGTATGTAATGCAAGATGAAGTCTCTAGCCTTAAAAAGGAAAATGCGGAACAAAAATATGTTATCGCGGACCAAGCAGCTCGTCTTACTACGTTAGAAGCTGAGAACGAACAACAACGTCGTGAATTAGCAGAAACGAAGAAAGGGTTAGATGATTTGAAAGCAGCGGTAGATAAATTGTTAGCATCTAAAGGCTAAGTAATATATGATTGATAATAAAAATCAACTTGTAAAGATATAATAATCTTGGAATAAAATAAAGAACCCTCTTAACTACGATACTTATACCCTGATGGGTATAAAACGTATACAAGGGGGTTCTTTGCGTTTTTGATATAAGTTATTATTTAAAATGCATGACATATGAATGACTTCTCATATGTTATATGATATAATACGGTAATATTATGGAAAGTTTAATGTAATCTCTTGAGGTTTATTATGGGGAGTCATTATGTTAACATCATTACAACGCTGGTTCTCAGTAGATACTATATTACCGATGAAGGATCGACTGGGGCCGGTAGATACTACAAAAAACTTATATAATAAATACTTAAAAATTGCTTGGCCTGCGACCTTGCAAGGACTCATGATGCAGTTGATGACTGCCATTGATTTAGCTATGGTAGGCTCCTTGGGTGCCTCTGCACTGGCTTCTGTAGGTATCATGGGACAACCAGAAATGGTTATGCTCGTCATTTGCCGGGCCTTATCGATTGCAGTCACCGCAATTATTGCGCGCCGTCATGGTGAAGGTGATGTAGATGGCATGAATGCAGTGCTCAAGCAATCCATACTACTGAACTTTTTAATTTATATTCCATTGCTCGCTATGTGCTTATTTAATTTAGAGCATATTTTGCGATTTACCGGCGCAGAGGATGGGTATATTGAAACGGCTGTTTGGTATGGTCGGTTCATTGTCATGAGCCTTGTGTTCCAGTCCTTTAGCCAAATTGTAGGAGGTGCCCTCATCGGGTATGGCAATACAAAGGTTATTTTTAAATCCAATGTGGTGGGGAATATCTTAAATACGATTATGAATTTCTTCTTAATCTATGGTATTGCCTTTTTCCCAGAATTTGGTGTCATGGGGGCTGGTATTTCGACGTTCATCAGTAGTGCCGTTATCGCAGCATTGCTATTGCGGGCTATTTCGCAACATACCAAGACTGGTCTAACCTTATTGCATCCGTCAAAATGGCGCTTTGAGCGTTCCGTACTTCATACGATATTCCACGTAGGAGGTAGCTCTTTAGGGGAGCAGTTCTTTGAACGCTTTGGTATGTATACATATACCATGATTGTGGCATCCCTTGGTGCCGTACCGTTGGCTGCACATTATGTGTGTATGAACTTGATGGATATATTCTATTACTTCGCCATGGGCCTTGGCTTTGCCGGTGCTTCTCATACGGGGCAAAACTTAGGACATAAACGGCCGGATTTAGCGAAGGCTTTTGGTCGTATCGGTGCTCGCATGGGTTTATTTGTGGGGGTCGTTAGCGGTCTCATTTTTATTAGTGCCGGTCATTTGCTGGTACAAGCTTATACACGTGAAAGCGAGGTTGTCACATTAGCTACGGCATTGATGGGCATTATGGCTATCGCTGCCTTTCCTCAAGCACTACAACAGGTCTTTGCAGGCGTGTTGAAAGGTGCAGGTGATACCTTCTATATCATGAAGTATTCATTAATTAGTGTTGCTGTTATTCGCCCAATCATTACCTATGTACTATGTATTACATTGGGCCTTGGTCTATATGGGGCATGGATTTCTCTATGCTTAGATCAATCGTTACGGCTTGTTTGCGCCTACATACGTTTTATAGGTGGTTCATGGCAGCATAAGGTGGTATAGGTACATTGAAACTTTTAAAATAGTTTATGAAAGTTTTATGAAAAACTTCTTGCCTAGTAATTAAGAATGGTATACAATACAGATGTGGAATAAATGACACGTTGGGGAACGTGTTGTTTGTAAAAATCATCAATTTCACGTATATATGTAAGGGATATATAGAATTTCATTTAAAGAACCCAGTAGACATCGATGTCTACTGGGTTCTTTGTTTTATAAATCGGCTAAAATTCTTTGAAATTCAATCGGTTGCTCAACCGTTGCTCAACCTTCATGCCTTTTGATAACATCCTTCACAGATAATATCGCCTCGCCATGCGGTATTTGGTTAACAACGGATATCAATTCATCGACGTCTCTATGAATATACACTTGATTTGTAACATCTTTATGCGAATGCCCCATTAGCGTTTTTGTCATAGCATCGGACGTGCCTATCTGTGTAAGAAGAGTGGCGAATGTATGTCTCCCGTCATGGGGCAAATGCCCTGGTACTTTCATTTTTAAATACCGGCTGAGCGCCATTTGTATGTTTTTAGGCGTGGATGTCGGAAGCATATACTCTCCGTGCTCGAATCGACTCGCGCTATACCATTTTCTTATAAATGGCATAATACAATTGGCTATCGGTATGATGCGGTTTTTACTCGCATCCGTTTTAATACCGCCAATCATATAGCGTTCCTTTATATGCACATCAGTAAATTTTATTGATTTAATTTCGCCAGGTCGCATGCCTGTGTATATTAAGCATAACATGATTCTTGCATATTCATCTGTATTCGATAATTGCCATAAATCATAAATCTCTGCCGGTAAAAATGGCTTATGTAAAGTTGACTTTTCTTTTGCGGGCAACGTGACTAGGCTAGCGTAGTTTTTGTCAACAATGTCATTTCGTATGGCTGCCAGAAAACATCCGTTCATGGCTGTTTTAATCTGTGCTAACGCAGGCCCGCTCATGTGGCTATGATCATCAATAATTGCTTGTAGATGGGCTAATCTAATATTTTTAATGGGGATATTCATAAGATGTAGCATTTTCTTTTTATTGTGAGGGTAACCGCCTTTGTCTAGTTGTACCCCTTTGCGCATCTTATCTTCGATCATCCATTCCCAACATTGGCCAAAGGTTGTATCCTTGGTCTCGTATTGCGGGGCGTTAGCGTCATAAGCAGATAGTGCATTATATGCTTCCTTTTGCGTTGTAAAGGTGCCTATCGATTTTCGCAAGGGTTTACCCTCGGAGTCATATCCAAGGGTCACCACGGCTCTATATGGGCGCCGTAGAGGCTTGTGTTTCATCTTATATACGGTTCCAGTACCATTGGCTCGTTTCATCGCCATAGATATCCTCCTTGGTATAGTGAATAGCCTTAGAGGTATGCTATAATAATTGTGGAGTAAAAATAGAGTACCTCTAAGGTATGATATTTTTAAAGGCCCTCACTGCGGTGAGGGCTTATTTTTTTAGTTAATTAGTCTTATATACTAAGTTATTTTCTTTATCGATGATATCCGCTATTTTTTCTGCAGTAATAGGAATTTCTATTTTATCACCATTACCATTGATAAACTTAATTGTATACGGTGCATTAAGCACTACATTTTTAGGGAAGGCATAATACACGACCGCATAGCTATGTGGCATCGCGTCATAAATAACTGAGTTCATCTGTTCAGGCATAATATACTTACCGTCTTTTTCAATAAGTAATCGCTGCGATGGAATTTGTTGAGCTACAGTACCGGCTAATGGGTTTTTAAGATGCATTGCATAAGTGGCAATATATACATAGTCATTGCTATTTACTACTGCGCTCTTAAATGCTTCTCCAGGAAATATTAGGCGCTCGTCTTTAGAGTAAGCAATGTACTTTGCGATTGTGCCAGGTGTAACTAATACGGCCGCACCGCCTGCGCCACTCCGAAGTTCAACACCGTAATTGACAGGATTTTCTAATTTGCGGTCCGTCTTGTATGATTGACCAACACTCCATATTTTGTTGTACGTATCCGAAGTTACATCGATAAACTGTGCGGCAAAAGAAGTACTTACAGATAGGCTGAACATAACCATTAAAGGCAATAATTTACGCAATTTCATTTTTATATCTCCCTGTGTTAAATAATATGATGATAAAAGTCGATTCCGTTAAGGTCGCCATCTTCAAGTTGAGACAGTCTAACCATACGCTCGACTAAATTAACATGATGATCAACATAAAAGTCATCACGAATAATATGACTTAGCTCATGTTTTATTTCCTCCCTCATACGATCATGAGGGAGGTTTTTATTTATGTAGATATTATGAGTATCTACATCTTCTGATTCCTCAGAAACTGCTTTAGCATTTGGTAAGTCACAATAAATAAGGTTAATAACCAATACTACCACTCTCCCTTGTGTGTATTACTTATGTTTAGATTTTAAGAACTCTATATACTTAACTGTTTCTTCCATCTCCTCTTTAGTAATATCTTTTGCTGCAGAAAAGAGCATGCGTGCACCTGGACGTGTACGTAGATACTCTGCAAATTCGGCTGCTTCCGCATCTGAATAATACCCATCGTCATCATACTTTTCTATTAATTGAGATTTAGGAACCCCAAAATAATTCGCCATCATCTCTATTTTATCAATTCTAGGGTAGGTGTTACCTTTAACCCAATCTGTAAAGGTCGTGTATTTAAATCCCAAGTCAGCGCAGATTTTATTACGATCTATGCCTCGGCTATCCATTAATCGTTGGATATTTTCAGCCATAACGGCTTTGTTACCTAAATCGCTCATCTTCTAAACCTTTCTATGTAAACCAGCATTTTTATAACTATATATTACGTTGTTTCCGTAAAAAAATCAACATTTTACGGAAATTTTACGATAATTTATGTTTAATTTATGGACATTACGGTTTGTCCGTAGTAAGATGATAACTGTAAACAGGATTTGAAAAAGAAAGGAGGTTGCCTATGAAATACACATTGAAGATGTTACGAGCGTCCAAGAACTGGTCTCAAGTAACAGCTGCAGAGCAGATTGGCGTATCTGTTGATACGTGGGGAAATTGGGAAAGAAAACGTTCTTTCCCCGACGTGGTACACATCAAAAAGATACAAGAAGTGTTCAACGTGGCGTATGACGACATTATTTTTTTATAGTGGATTACGGTTTAACCGTTACGGAGGCAGATTAATGATTAAAAAAGTGATTTCAGTCGCCCAAATGTCGGCTGTACTTGGTGTTAGCCTAACGGCAACCCGAGAGGGTATCGCAAGAGACCGATTCCCGTTCGCATATGCCTGGCAGTCGCCGGGTAAGAGATCCCGAAGCTTTGTCATCGATAAAGAGGGGTTTAGGACATTCCTTATCCATTCTTTAGGCTGGGATGTGAAAGTAGTTGACGCGGAATTTAAATCCGCAGGAATTCATTAGGAGGAATTAATCATGACATGGATTGACGCAGGAATGCATTTAAGCTTTGCTACTGCTGCAGTAGCATCTATTTTATCAATGATGATGTTATAGGAGAAATGAAATTATGAAAGCTATTCCAGTAAACGAAACAGCAATGGTCGCACATCTAAAAGCGATCGAATCCGAGCGCATCTTAAATCAAATCAGTGGGGACGTTATGAACGCCATCTATAGCTTGCAAACCATGATGAGTGCTTATGGCGCTGCAGGAGTTCGCATTATCGTTACGGTAGATAAGATCATAGCTGAACGAATTGAGGAGGATGAAAAATAATGATTTACATGTTATTAGGTACTTTCCTTATCGCAGGCTCTATGGGGGCATTGGAACTTGACCAAATAGGATACATGCAATTTCTCATTCAATCAATCATAGGTTTGGCTATATCAATGTATGGTTACAAAAAGGATATGGCGGAAGTAGACGCTGAAGAACTCGAAGATGTCACGTACATCCTGCAAGTAAGAAAAAGCGGCGAATACTGCCGCAATCCATATTACAAATAGGAGATGAAATATGAATTATATTGATGTGATTTGCGTGTTATTTATTCTCTTTGTGATGGCCGCTTGCATTATGTTTTACGGCGGTCTAGTTTGGGTACTAATACGATGAGACGTCCGATTCGAACATGTACTAAATGTGGAGTTAGGTTAATTCCACACACTCATAACTACATTTATGACGAGATAAATCGTAAGGCAATTAGAGTATGCAAACATTGTCACGATGAACATATTCGCCGTAAAAGTAAAAATGCTCGCACTCACGGCAATGAGTAACGAGCACAGATAAAAAAATATCCTATGTAAATTATACCAGATAAGGAGATAAAATGCCTGAAATAAAAGCAATAAAACATAAAGCCACTGTAAATGCATTTGACTTTAATTTCTTTGCAGATAACAGGGGCAAACACGAATCATTACAAAAGGTAGCTATAGTTACTACAAATAGCTATATCAAGCTTTCGATGCCGGCTTACAGAAAGTTAAAAGGCCCTGAATATTTCAAGGTGGGTATAGATATTAACAACAAAGTCATTTGTGTGGCGCCTGCGCTTGCAACAGAGCCATATGTAATTAAACCAACAGCAGTACAAATTGAAAGAAATACTATTTATATATCCAAAAGTCGTAGCGTAATTCGTAAACTCCAGGAAATTGGAATCCCTAAAATTGTTGAAGGAAAATTAGTGGATGATGAATTACTGTTTAAATTTTAAGGAGAAATAATCATGGAAAATCAAAATATCTTAACAATTAAATTTAATGACACAGAGGATCTTGCACTTAAAATCGCAGAATGGAATGAAATTTTAAACCATCAATGCTGCGGCAGTTGCCATGACAGCAAAGCGCCTACAGCAACAGTTTGTGAAACTATCGATGTAGATGTGGTAACGTCTAAAGTCAATCCTAAAGTTGTAAAAATCAGAAAAGCTGAAGCGGAAGAAGAAACACCAAATAAAGTTGCTAAAGAGGAGCAAGAACAAGACATTCATGTGACAGACCTCGAAGGTAACCCAATAAAAGCAAAAAAATGGAACCTGTAGCAGAACCTGAACCTACTGAAGCAACAAAAGCCGAGGAACCGGAGCCAGTAGAAACCCCTCAACAAGATGCAGAGTTAGATGTTGTTACCGAACCTGTAGATAAAAAAGCCTTTTATAAGGAATTTCGTGAATGGATGGGCGAAGATGGGGTAAAAGCAAAAAAAGCACTTGCAATTTTTAGCAAGCATGGTGTTACTCGACCATCTAGTGACTCTTTGACAGATGATCTTATCACTGATTTGAAATCTATCATGGCAGAGGAGGCTTAAATATGCCTAAGCAACAATTTAAAAGTCAAGCAGATATATGTAAGAAGTCACTAGACATATTACATAAGGCAATTGAAATGGACACTGGTAACGCTGAGGAATACCAAGCTGGTATTGCATACACAGAAGGCGTTATGAAAGCGTCTAACGCAATTGTAAAAGCCTTTGATGTGGTAGAGCCTCCTAAGACAGCTACTCCTAAAGACAAAACGGAAGATGTCGCAAAGGAAGAAAAGCCAAAGCGTACACGTAAGACTAAAACCGCTAAAGAACCTGCGCCAGTTGATAGCAAACCAGCTACAGATGAAACACAGTCAGTGGTTGAGTCTAGTGTAGAAGAAAATGCTGACCTCTTTGCTATGTTTGGCGATTAAGGCGGTGGCGTTCTGTGGAAACTGTGTCAAGTTTATACATCCGTAAAATGTTCGATAGCATCATAATTGAAAAACATTATGATGCTGCTTACACAACAATTCACCATTGCGATTGCAATCATACATTTGGTGGTACATGGAATCGCAAATATAGCATGGGCTGCGGATATTATACAGGTGCGAAATATTATGTTTGTCCTAATTGTGGAACTCGCTCCGAACCATATGTTCATAAAGTAGTAATTGCATCTGATGATGAGGAACTATTTCCTAAAGAAATGTTTTTTGAAGTCGTTAATTGCAAAGACTTTCTCGATCTTCGTATTAAATATAAAGGAATCCAGCTATTTTGGGATGGAACATCTGAAGATGGCTCTTATAAAGAAGTCCTGCGTTTTGATTTCAAAGCCAGAAAAGCTTTTTATATCGATGAAGATAAGAGAAAACATGAGCTCACAGTCGAGTATATTCGTGAGTATGATAATCCGATTATGCCAATTTTAAAATACATAGGAAAATCCTATGCAGTTCATGGCGTTAATAAAGAACATTTGGCCAAACTCTTCAAAAGTCTGCGCCTAACGTTTGAAAAACGCTTGTCAGAGCAGTGTGGATATAAAGTAAAAGATGTTTATATCCCACATTCGATTAGTGAATATGGCGGATATGGAATTTCTATGTTGGTTAATATGATCTTAAAGCTTAGAGCTCCTGATATGCCTGCTGTCACTAAAATTATTAAAAGCAACATTAAATGGACTCCACGCTATTGGATGGGTTCCATAAGAGATCTACATTTTGATGATTCGATTTTAACTATGACTAAAAAGGGGACCGGATTCTTAGAAGCATTGCGAATTTATCATCGAGCTCCTGATAGTAAATTATTGCGTAGCATTATGGTTAATGACCCTATGATTGTTAAGTTATCAGATATGCTGAATGTTTTTAAAGACGAAAATAATCGAAGGACAATATTGACGCTTAATCGAGACAAAGGGTTCGATGATGTATCTGCGAAAATAATTAATGCAGCTCATTTAGATGAGAATATGGGTGTTAGGTCTCAAAAAATCTTTAATATGTGGATTGGCCTTTCCAAACGATATGGCGACGTAATGCTTCCAGATGTTCCTCAACTACAAGCGGATGTAAATGGAATGCATTTTATGGTTCCAAGAACTGCCGCAGAATTAATGACTGCTGGTAAACGATTAAAAAATTGTGTGGGCTCATACCGGGATAGAGTCATGAAAGGAACTACCGCAATAGTGGTAGTTACCGACGATGCTATGAAACCGGTCGCATGCCTAGAATTGGCCAATAAAGGTAAAAAGAAAGGCCGTCAAATATTCGACTTAGTGCAGGCGAAGCTCTTCGCTAATGAAAAACTAAAAAAGAATGCTCAAATTAATTCGACGGTCATGCAATGGGCCAATCAATTGCAGATTGAGCCGCACACCATCGATGTGGATGCCACTGTTGTATAGGAGAATGATATGAAACTCACAAAATTAGAACTGCTTAACTTTAAAGGATTAACTTCCTTTACGTTAGATTTAAAAGGCGATGTTGTAATCCGTGGTGATAATGCCACTGGCAAAACGACTGTATTTGACTCTGTGTGTTGGTTACTGTTTGGCAAAGATAGTCTAGATAGAGCTGATTTTGAAATCAAAACATTGGATGGTGGCGAACCTATCCATAAAGTTAACCATGAAGTAACCGGCACCTTTACATTAGATGAAGGCGGAACTGTTGAACTCAAACGTGTATACCGTGAAAAATACTCATCCCCTCGTGGCGGTGAAGTTACCTTAACAGGTCACACGACAGATTATTTTGTTGATGGTGTGCCTAAGAAAGAAAAGGAATACAAAGAAATTGTAAATTCTCTTGTTGATGAAAACATCTTCAAACTGATTACTAATCCTTTATACTTCAATGAAACCTACTCATGGCAAAATCGTCGCAAGCTATTACTTGAAATGTGTGGTGATATATCCGATGAAGATGTCATCGCAAGTCATGATGATTTAAAAGCGCTAACAGATATCTTATCCGGACATAGTGTGGATGATCATCGAAAGGTAGTTGCATCTAAAAAAGCGACTATCAACAAAGAACTGGATATGCTGCCGGTTCGAATTGATGAGGCTCTACGAGGTAAACCTGAAGTAACTGCTGATCCGGAAGTGCTACGAATTAATATCGATACCTTGAATGCCGATATTGAAAAACTCGAAAACGATAAGGCTTTGTTGCAGAATGGACATTCTATTGTTGATAAGCGAGCAGAATTAAAAAATGTGCAGCGCAAGATAATGGCTCGTGAAACCGAACTGCAAATGGAATATAAAAAAAATCGCGCAATAAAATCTAATGAATATGATGCTGTTGTAGCTGAAATTAATCGTTTAACCGCTAAGATTGAGGATACAAAACGCCGTATAGATGAATCAGCAGCATCAATCAATCTTATTCAAGGCTTAATTGGGGAATTAACTATTCAACGAAGTCAGATTAATGCAGAAACATTTGTTGCGGATATTGACGATCATTGTCCAACCTGCGGTCAAAAACTTCCTGCAGAGCAAATTCAAGATGCTTACGCTAAGGCAGAAGCGAATTATAATCTCAAAAAGTCTAAGCAATTAGAAGAGATTGAACGCTCTATTGCTCTGAAGGAGCAGGATATTGAAGGCATCAAAAAGCGTGATACTAATTTAGAGCCTATTGAAACGTTAGAGGCTCTTATTAAAGCAAAAGAACTCTTAAGGGGAACTATAGCTGAAGAGCTTGAGAAGCTAACTGCACCAGTCCTTGATGATGATTCCGAGTATGCAAGCTTAAAAGCTGAGGAGTTTATGTTGCAAATGGCGATTGACGAAGATAACTCGGATCACTCGGAAGAAATTGCTGAACTCGAGATTAAAATATCAGCCAACAAAATCGAACGCATGAAGCTAGAACAGGAACTCAACAAGTTCGCTGAAATTAAGCGTATTGATATACGTGTGTCTGAACTCGAGGCAAAGCAAGCTGAATTATCCGAAGAAAAAATGAAACTTGATGAAGCCTCTTATCTAATGGATGAATTCATAAAAGCTAAAGTTAGTATGCTGGAAGAAAGTATTAATGCAAGGTTTAAATTGGCAAGATTTCGTATGTTTAACATCATGCTAAATGGCAATGTTGAAGAATGTTGTGAAACCACCTATAAAGGGGTACCATACCGCAGCATGAACAACGCAGCACGCATTAATGTAGGCTTGGATATTATCAATGCATTGACTAGCTATTTTAAAGTTAATGCTCCGGTGTTTATTGATAATGCCGAAGCTGTTACTGACTTTATCCCTGTTAATAGCCAAACAATTAAATTGATCGTTGATGAATCAGAACCTCAACTGGTCGTTAAGGAGGTATAGGTATGACTGATTTACAGATTTTCAAAAATGATACATTTGGTCAAGTTCGTATTTTAGAAAAAGATAATGAATTATGGTTTGTTGCAAAGGATGTCGCTGATACTCTCGGGTACCAAAACGGTAGTCGAGATGTAAACCGACACACTGATGAAGAAGATAGAACAAAGACAATGGTGTTTGATGGCAATCAAAATAAAGAAACAATTTTGATTAATGAAAGCGGACTTTATTCCCTGGTACTATCCAGTAAACTACCAACGGCAAAACAATTCAAACGTTGGGTCACCTCTGAAGTAATTCCTCAAATTCGTAAGACTGGTGCTTATAGCATGAATATTCCGAAGTCGTTGCCTGAAGCTCTAAGAGCCTACGCTAATGAGGTGGAATCGCACAATGCTACCAAAGCTATTGTCGCTCAGCAAGAGCAGCAGATAGCAGAATTTAAACCGGTTAAGGATTACGTTGATAAAATCCTTTCAAGCAAATCTTGCTTAACCATCACACAAATTGCCGCTGACTACGGTATGAGTGCTCAAGAACTAAATAAGATTTTGCATGAAGCTGGTCTACAACGCAAAGTCGGTGATCAATGGATTCTCTACAAGCAGCATATGTCTAAAGGCTTCACTAAATCAGAAACATTTACATTCTGCAGAAGTGATGGTCGCTTAGATTCTAAAATCACTACTAAATGGACGCAAAAAGGCCGTTTAGAAATTCATAACATTTTATCTAATTTAGATATCCACGCTGTATGCGAAAACGTGGCATAGGAGGTACATAATGGCAAATGAAGTAGCTGTAAAGCAACATACAAATTTACCTGGCTTTCAATCTGCAGAAGGATTTGAACTATTACAACGACAAGCAAAAATGTTTACACATTCCACATTGGTCCCTCAACAATTCCAGGGCGAACAAAATATGGGAAATGCTAGTATCGCATTAGAAATGGCAACTCGAATGAACGCTAGCCCATTAATGGTGATGCAAAATTTATATATCGTATATGGCAACCCAGGGTGGTCCAGTAAATTCCTAATTGCAACATTCAATCAATGTGGTCGATTTGAATCTATTAAATATAGACCTACTGGCGAAAAGGGAACTGACTCTCAAGGTATTATTGCTTACACTCGCGAAAAAGGTTCAGATGAAATTATCGCAGGTCCAGAAGTTACAATCGCATTAGCCAAGCAAGAAGGCTGGTACGACAAAAAGGGCTCTAAATGGAAAACTATGCCGGATCAAATGTTACGTTATCGTGCTGCAGCATGGTTGATTAGAACTACAGCACCTGAAATTTCAATGGGGTTACAGACTGCAGATGAAATTATTGATGTTGAAGGAAAGGTCATCGATACGGCCGATATAGTCGCGGAAACCATTAGTCAAAATGCTAATAGCGAAGTAATCGATATTGAGCCTGCACCTACCAGTGAGTTTGTTAATCCGGAAACTGGCGAAGTGGTCAATATGTTTGGTGATTAATTGTGATTAGCATTAAAGCATTCGGTAGCAGCTCAAAAGGGAACTGCTACCGAATCAAAACTTCAACCAATGGTGATGAATTGCTACTAGATGCAGGGTTGCCTTTTAAAGAAATTCAACGCTATTGTCGCTTTAACTTTCTACACCTATGTGGTACTTTGCTCACACATCAACATGGCGACCATAGCAAGGCTGTAAATGATTTATTAAAGCTAGGCCATCGTGTCTATATGCTGAAAGATACGGCCAATGCTTTGTATGTGTCTGACAAGCACACAGCGATTCTCATAACCCCAAAAGTCCAATTTACGGTAGGCAATTTCAGTATCCTACCTTTTCAATTAGAACACGATGTACCTAATGTTGGGTTTTTGATTTCTGACGGTGAAGAGAAACTCTTATATATTACCGATACCTATTATTGCCGATATACGTTCAAAGATGTTGATCACATCATGGTTGAATGTAACCATTCTTATGAAATTCTAAATCAACATGTAGAAGCCGGTTACCTGGATGAAAAACGAATGGATCGGTTAATTCAATCTCATTTTTCTTTGGAGAATGTAATTAAATTTCTAAAATCTATGGATCTAACTAGGTGCCAAGACATACGACTACTACATTTATCAGATAGCAACTCAGATGCAGAAACATTCAAACGAGCTGTTCAAGCTGCTACTGGTAAATTAGTAATCGTAGAGCAAGAAAGGAGTCCTTTATGATTATTAAATCAATAGCAATCACAGATAACGATATCAGCATTGCGTATCAAAAACCATCCGCTACAGGGTTAACGGATGTATTCACGCTAAAATCTAAGGATGATCCACGTCCTGAACTGCTGCAAGCATTCAGCAAACTGCAGTCTATTGTGAAGAAGAATTTTGAGTTTCTGGAAGAATTTAAAATCCCATTTTTGGTAAATACATTTAAATTTAAGTATGGCGACATTGAAGGCCTTATTAACCAGGTTGGCGTTGAAGGTACCGTGTCTGACATAAACACCCCTAACGAATTTAAATTTAAAACGGACTGGTTAAATGTTGAATATGCAGACTCTACATTTGCAATCTCCGTTCAAGATTTAATCGATGAATGCATTAAGTTCATTATGGGCCGGAGAGCCCAGGATAATTTATTTAACGACAGTGAAGAGTGATAGAAATGGCGAAAAACCAATCCTACTATTTTAGTCATGACATCAATGCGAGCAATGATCCTAAAATTGCTGCTATGATTTCAGAATTAGGAATGATTTCATATGCCTGGTGGTGGATATTGATTGAAAAATTAGCCGCAGCAGATGACTATAAATTGCCACTAAAAAAATATACATTCGTCGCTTTGGATAATGAATTAAGAATGAATAATGAACAAATTTCAACAAGTGTTCAACAAGTGTTCAACAAAAATCAACACGTGTTGGAACAAAATTCAATGTGTTCATTTTGTTCATTTTTGTTAATTTATTTGTTGATTCATGACTACGAATTATTGGACTGTGATGACGAATATTTTTGGTCACCCAGCTTAATTCGTAGATTTGAGTTTAAAAAAGTGAAAGAGGAAACTATCCGCGAAAAACGTAGGTTGGCGGGCCTTAAAAGTGCGGAATCTCGAAAGGCAAAAAAACAAAATTTAACACATGTTCAACAAAATTTAACACATGTTCAACAAAATCAACTAATAAAAGAAAAGAAAAGAAAAGAAAATAATATAGAGAGAGATACGCGCGCGCGTGAAGATGAAAATCCTCTATCTATGTTTAAAGATGATGAAGTAAAAAATAAACCCATTTACGAATTGTATATGAAATCAATTGGAATTGTATCACCTACTATTAAAGAACGGTTAGATGATCTAGTTGAATCATATGGCAAAGAACGAGTCATTGTTGCTATTAATACCACAGCGGATAACGGTGGCAATAGTATCAAGTATGTTGAAACTGTCACGGCAGGGAATCTAAAGCAGGAGGTGCAAAAGGATTTTGGAGCAAGCAAATGTAACAGCAATGCTAGAGGCGTGTCTCGAAAAAATTCGAGAAAGGACGAAGACGTCGACTGGGAAAAAGAATATCAACGAGTCCACGGTAAAAAATGAGTTCTTTTACCCTATCTATGACAAGCCAGTAGTTATTCAAACAAACGTTAATACCACCTATGCCGCTGTCGGAATCCCAAAGCGGTATTATGATATGGATTTCAACTGGTTGCGCAAATACGGTAGCTTTCCAAAAGAGAACGCTGAAGCTTACGACGTAGTTAAAAAGTACTCTGATAATCTGAAAGCTAATCTTGATTCTGGTAAGGGCCTCATATTAAGGGGCCCAGCTGGTACCGGTAAGACATCAATTGCGGTGAGCATCTTAAAACAGGCTATGGTATTAGGTAAAGGGTGTCTAATGATTTCTATGCCTAATCTATTAGATACCATGCTTACTTTATCTAAAGGCGACAATGTAGCTTATCTAAGATTTGAGCAAAAACTGCGGAATATCCCTCTCTTATTGCTCGATGATTTTGGTGCGGAGTATTCCAAGTCTGATTGGGTACCGTCTAAAGTTGAAAGCATCATTATTGATCGCTACAACCGGATGAAGCCTATCATTCTTACGACGAATTACAGCGATGCTTGGACTGAAAAGAATTATAGTCAACGGGTGTATGACCGCCTACGCGGTGAATATGCTGTGGCTATATTCAATGGAGAGTCTCACCGATGAAGATCCGCCTACGATGTCAGTTTAGATTTCGGAAGAAAACCCATGACCGGTTCCCAACACTGAATGAGTATATTGACTGTGAACGTGGCTCGACTATTGCTGCTGCTGCCATGAAGAAGAAATGTACTGAGCAGGTTAAAGAACAATGCTTATCACAGCAGATACAATCAGTTAATGGGAAAGTAGACCTACTGTTTGAATGGCATTCTTCAACCAGGCATGACCCTGATAACGTGGCATTTGCTAAGAAGTTTATTCTTGATGGATTGCAAGCTGCTGGAGTGCTAGAAAACGATAATCGAAAGTTCATCGGAACTATGGCTGATGAGATTATTCAGGATGATGAAGACTATGTAATCTTACACATCACGGAAAATATGGGTATATTTCTGTAGCCGTGAATGGCTATAATTTTAAAAATTTCATGTGCAGAATGAAGTTTTATTGCAATAAAAGGTTACATCAAGAAAGGGCGTTGAAAATGACAGTACGTAAATTAATTGAGTATTTAGAGAAATGCGACCAAGATCAAGAGTGTTATATCGGTGCAAACGAAACATTTTATGAGATTGACTACGTTGATAATTTGTATGATGGATTTGGAATAAATATTGTTGCCGGATGGGAAAAGCAAGAAGAAGAGGAGTGATTAAATGTTAACAAGCGAAGAAATTAGCAAATTAGCTAAATTTATTGAAAGCAGAAAGGCTTACCCATTCATATTGGGCGCTGATAACCTAGCCATTATCGTTGATAAAGATAAAATCTCATATTCATTAATCGTAACAGATGAATTTGATCGTATATTGCTTTTAGTGGAAGATAAGCTCGATAGTAATAAAGCCTTGGAAGTTAGGGAATACTATACAAGTCAAAGTGAATGTGATTTGGTAGAAAAATCACTAAGAGGGATTCTATGAAGAAAAAGTTAGTCTATGTCGCCCATCCGTTTGGGGGCAAAGAAAGTAATCGTAAAAAGATCAATGTGATTATGGAAGAGCTGGTCTTAAATGACAATAGTCATAACTACGTCTCTCCTATACATAATTTTGGCTATGTGTATTTAACTGGCCCTGATTATCAAAGAGGACTAGATATTTGTCTTGGATTACTAAGTCATTGCGATGTATTGGTACTTTGTGATGACTGGGAAACAAGTCGAGGTTGTAGAGGCGAATTTGAGTTCGCTAAGAAACATAGTATTTCTACATTCATGTTAAGTGAATGGAAAGCTATGAATCGCATTTAAATATTTCTTATAAAGCTGGTATACAAATTCGGACTAAAACAAAATATACAGTAAAAGGGGGAAACATATTTGAATGAATATGATATTGAGAAAATCACAAGGTTGGCTACAGAAGTGGCAACCAAAACTTACTATGAATTAGCTAAACAAGAAAATGCTCAACTAGGTCGTAAACTTCGACACAATACGATCAAGTTATTAAAGCATTACAGTCAGCTGCAGTCATATGTAGACAATGCTATCTCAGATTCGACACAAGCTGAGGATATTTGGCTCAATGAACTGCTAGTTGATATGTTTGATGATAAGAGCATAGTAAGGGTAAATGCCATTGTTAAGAGTAAAGAAAAAACAGCATTGATGATGAGGCATGTGAATAACATGCTAGACATTTATGCTGAGAAATGCAACGAGAAACAGTTTAAATACTGTGAATGTGTGCGACGTTATTATATTGATGGTGAAACATTAGAAGAGATTGCTGAATCATTCCCTGAAAAACCGGATGTACGTACTATCCATAGGTATGTTGCAAGAGGAATAGAAGAACTATCCGTACTTCTATGGGGCGTAATAGGACTCAATACAAAATTGTCATAAAACTGTCATAGACATGTCATTCTTGACAATTTATAATGATAGTGTGAGTTAATAGGAAAACAAATACTCTATCTCTCAACGACACAGTGAAACCTAGAACACTAAAACGAAAAGACCACTTAATCTAACGGTTAGGTGGTCTTTTTATATGCAAATTTAAGGAGGCGAGGTGAATACGATTGACTGATGTGTATTGTGAGAAGCGAAGATGCTTAAACAATGTTAAGGGTTGGTGCAAAGCAAATGGTATTCATATTGATCATATGTGTAAATCGTATGCACCTTCACATTCTTTAATCAAAACTAAAACGGCGAAGGCGCATAAAGACCGTGGTAAATATAAACAGAATAAAGATGTTTTGAAATAAAAAGAGCCCTATATTACATAAGGCTCTTTTTGCATGAATCGCGAGTTCATGCTTGTGCGTTTACCGCGGAGGCTGTGCAATTACTGTTTTAATTCCGAAACTGGGATTGGCCAAGCTTTGTACCCGTAGTCACGCGCCCAAATCTTTTTGCCTGTTTTCTTATCAATGCGATAAGCTCGAAAAACAACAGCTTTTTTGAACTTTTGATTTTTCATTGGTCAGCCCTCCTTCCATAAAAATTTTATGGCGGGGCCCCGCACAAATAAAATTATATCATAATGAGCTCATGAAATCATAATGAAAAAAGAAAAAAGCCGTAGCTTTTACACTACGGCTTTTTTCTCAGATAGCACAAGGGGCACAAATGACGACGGAGCGTTTTCTTTGTGTTTACAAGTTTCGCGAAAACTTGTGGTCCTCCATGAGCTGACCTTATCAAAAGTTCATCTTCAATATACCACATATTCTTGGTATGTCAAACTTTTACTTATCCACAATACCGTATATTGTATTGTGGATAAGTATATCGCTATATAGTGTATAAGTTATGAGTAATCAGTATGTGTTGGCATTAATAATTACAATTAGTCATGATAAATATTGGCTATAAACTCAATATTCTCATTGCGGTTTTTAAATGAGAATAAAAGTTAAAAAGGTACTTCCCAGAGTAAAAACCGCCGCTGGTCGCCCCCGCGCGATAGTTGTCTCTGTGTAGGGGAAATTTTACTGTTGAAAGTAGATTGGTAAAAGACAGAAAGGAGGGTCGCAATGGCCGACACGAAACCGAGAGTCAAATTCAATACCGCAGGCGATTTGCTCGTATCAAGTGCTCAGCTCTGCGACCTTCTAAGAGTTACCCCTGAAATCATTTCGAGGCATCACAAAGCGGGAATGCCAAAAGCTGCAACAGGTTGGTGGAATCTTCGGGAAGTCCTTGTGTATTTAGGACAGGCGAAAGCAGATAAATCCAAAGACCAATCAGCAGCAACTCGAAAACTGATAGCCGAAGCCGATTATAAGGAGTCAAGGGCTGCACGTGAAAAGAAAATGCTTGACGTATTAAATGGTGAATATGTATCTCGTGCAGATGTGGCTAAGGAATGGTCTGCTCGTGTATTGGAGTTAAAATCCTCACTTATTAAACTCGGTAAACGAGTAGGTAGTGAGTTCACGGATCCAGAAGAACGAGCGACGGTGGAAAGGGTGGTGAGTGAAGTTGCCGAAGACTACCTCGAAAGCTACGCGCGTAAAGGCGAGTACACGCCGGAAGTCAAAGCCAACAAAGGTCGAACCAAAAATTGATTGGTTCCCTGAAGAACTTGACGCGTTTAAGCCACCTGAGAAATACACTGTATCGGAATGGGCTGACAATTTCAGGGTACTAACTAATATATCAGCCGAGCCAGGGAGATGGAGGACACATAGAACCCCATACCTCAAAGAGCCTATGGACAGATTCACTGATCCGCTCATTGAAAAAATTGTACTTTGTTTTGGTGCACAAATCGGTAAGACTGAAGCCGAGCTCAATATGATAGGGTACGCGTTAGACCAGACAGCATCACCTGTCATGATGGTATATCCAACGGATACAATTGCTAAATTCGCCAGTGATAAGCGTGTACAGCCTATGATCAAATCAGTTAAATCTATTAACGATAAGTTTGATGAGAATAGTAAATTGCTGGAGTTAGATTTCAACAATGGCAATTACATGGTGCTCGTAGGGGCGAACTCTCCGAGTAGCCTTTCGAGTCGTTCAATCAAATATCTATTCTTTGATGAAATTGACAAATACCCCGCCTTTGCAGGTAAGGAGGCAGACCCAATTAAACTGGCGACAGAACGTACTAAAACGTTTGTCGATAAAAAAATCGTAATGGTGTCTACCCCTACGGTCGAGTCGGGTAATATTTGGCAGGCGTTCATGAGTGCGAATGAGCGCCGACAGTACTACGTGCCGTGCCCACACTGTGGCGTGTCGCAGGTCCTCAAGTTTAAACAGATAAAATGGCCGGAAGAACACAACGACAATGTGGACATGATACGTGATACAGCGTACTACGAATGTGAACACTGTGGAGAAAGTATCTACGATAAGCACAAAATGGAAATGTTAAGAAGTGGTGAATGGAGAGCGGTAAACGAATCGCAAAGCAAAGTCCGCTCGGTATCGTATCACTTATCGTCGATATATTCGCCGTGGGTCACATTCGGAGACGTTGCTTATGAGTTTAAGAATTCCAAAGGCACACCAGCTACATTGATGAACTTCATTAATTCATGGCTAGCTGAACCTTGGAAAAGTTCTAAAACGAAAAGTACGCAAAATATGGAGTTTACTCAATCCAATTATCCCTGTGGTGTTGTGCCGGATAAAGCGGTATTGCTTATCGCTTCAGTTGACGTACAACTCGATCACTTCTGGTGGGAAGTAAGAGCGTATGCTCCAGGTGTTAAGTCCTACCTGATTGATTATGGACAAGCAAGTACATGGGAAGATTTAGAGGAAATTATCATCAACAGAGAATATCCATCAGAGTATGGTGAACCTCGACAGGTGATGAAAGCTGGTATCGACTCAGGCTTTAGAACAGATGAAGTATATCAATTCTGTTCTAGGTTCCCAGAAGTCTGTATACCTCTTAAAGGCTCCTCGAATCATACGACTATGACGGCGCCATACACTATGACATCGTTAGAAAAAGGCGTCGTAGGTGGATTGAAATTGTATGTCTTAAACACAGATTATTGGAAGGACTTTATATTTGCACGAATGATAAGGCCGGCAGGTGAAGACGGAACAATTCATTTGTACAAAGAATGTCCACAAGAGTACTCTGATCATTTACGGTCAGAGGAAAAACAGGAAATCAGAAATGTGAAAACAGGAGCTGTAACGGTACAGTGGAAACCGCTTACTAGTCATCCTGTCAATCATTTACTTGATACTTGCACTTACAATGCTGCAGTAGCAGACATTTCAGGTGTTAAATATTTAGTTGAACCAGCTGACTATGAAGAAGCCGAAGAGGTTGAAACCTACGAAGATTACGGTGGAGGCATAGGCAATACTGGGCATTGGTTTAGATAGGAGGTGAACCATGAGCGATGTAAATGAACAACTTGAACGTGTCCGCCAAGTCATCGAGGATATCGAAACTAAAGGGTATTCTGAATTGCAAATTGGCGGTAAGCGATTCAAGGCAATTGACTTACCTGTACTATATGCACGAGAACAAACGCTAATGCAACGTGTACATGAAGAGTCAAACGGCTATCAGTCGGATGCATTCGTAACATGGGGTGGGCGATGAATATTATTGACAAAGTAATAGGATGGGTAAGTCCACAACGTGCTTATGAACGCATAGCCTGTCGTGACGCACTACGTCAATATGAAGCACTACGTCAATATGACGCGGCATCAATGGATAGGTTAAGCAGTGATTGGCAACCTGCGTATGGTACAGCTGAGCAACTTGCAACAGGTTCGCGTGATATTATCCGTGGACGTGCAAGAGCTGCCGAGATGAACAGCGACTTAGCTGAATCAGCAGTTATTGCGTTGTTAAGAAATGTAATCGGTGCGGGAATCGTTCCTCAAGCAAAGGTTAGAAACCGTAACGGTAAATTAAATAACGAACTTAACAAGAAAATCGAAAAGGCCTGGGCCAAATGGGCCGAACCTGAAAACGCTGACATAAGAGGCATTTCTAGCTTCTATGAATTGCAAGAAATGGCATTAAGGAGAATGGTGTACGATGGTGAAATTCTTGTTAACAAGACTTCACAGGGTACATACCTGCCCCTATCAATCCAATTAATAGAAGCAGAAAATATAGGCGCAGTAAGTATTACACACGGTAAGAATAATATTATCAATGGAGTTGAGGTTACCGAACACGGTAGACCAGTAGCCTACCATGTGAGTCAAACTGACCCAATGGGGTTACGATCCTTTGACACAGTTCGGTTAACAACAGACCAAGCCTTTTTGTTATTCAATCCTAAGCGCCCATCTCAGATTAGGGGTATAAGCCTATTGGCGTTAGTATTGCGCAGAATCCATGATATTGATGAGTACATGGATGCCGACTTGATCGCTGCTCGTGTAGCGGCGTGTTTTAGTGTTTTCGTAACGTCTCAAAATTCAGCACGACAATCAGCATTATTGCCACGCGATAAAAAAGGAAGACCTAACATTACAATGGCGCCAGGCATGGTTAGGCATTTAAGCCCTGGTGAATCAATTGAGTTTGCAGACCCTAAGCGTAATGCGGGAACTGCAAGCGAATATTCGGCAACTCAGACCAGACGTATTGCGTCCGGTCTTGGTATGAGCGCTGACATCGTAGCGCGTAATATATCTGGGAATTTCTCAGCGGCAAGGCAAAACTTGCTAGAGGACCAAAAGACGTTCCGTCAAGTACAGAAATTTGTAATCACACACTTCTGTATACCGATTTGGAAAGCCTTTATTGACGCCCTTTATTTAACAGGCGAATTACCTTCAGACTACTTAGCGAACAAGGACAAATACCAAGAGGTAGCATGGCTTGCTCCAGGGTGGTCATGGATTGACCCTGTTAAGGAAGTTAACGCTAATAAAGAAGCCATCAAATCTGGTCTTACAACTTTAGAGGATGTGTGTGCATCATCTGGACGTGACTGGGAGGAAGTTCTTGAACAACGGAAACTCGAACAAGACAGAGCCAAGGAGCTTGGGGTATTGCTAGATTATTCCAGTGAGTTGCAACCGCTAACGATGGGCGATGATGACACTGCACAGGAAGGAGCTGATGGCTAGTAATGAGTGAACATCAAAAGCGTAGCATTCTTGGTAATTATTGCCGGGAATCTACTATTGACAATGTCGATACCGATAGTCGGACAGTAGAATTGTCTTTCTCTTCCGAAACGCCATGTGGTCGTTGGTTCGGCGATGAAATCCTTTGCCACGATGAAGAGTGCATCAACCTTGAGCGCTTTAATAATGGTTTAGGTACAGTGTTGTTTAACCATGATCGTGATGTGGTCGTGGGACACGTTGAAAGGGCTTGGATTGAAGATAATCGAGGAAAAGCATTAGTACGCTTTGATACAGATGAACAGTCCGACTCAATATTCCAAAAGGTACAGTCAGGTACGCTACAAGGTGTAAGTGTTGGGTATTCCATTAAGCGCTACGAGGTGCTTGATGAGAAAGATTCTGTATCCAGTAATGGCAGATTCAAAGGACCTGGCGCATATGTAGTAACCGATTGGGAACCTTTAGAAATCAGTATTGCATCTGTTCCAGCTGACACTACTGTTGGCGTGGGACGTAGTGCTGAAGAAATTCATACAAATATTGACACACAGGAGGAAGAAAAAAGTATGGATGAAAAAGAAATTTTAAAAACTGAAGAAGTAAAATCTACAGAACCAGTTGAAACTGGTATCACAAAAGCAGACCTTGCGAAAGCAATGGAGCAAGAACGTAAACGTACTTCCGAAATTACTGCATTATTCCGTGACTTTGATGTAGAAGGTGCGGACGAAGCAATCGTAATGGGCGTATCCGTTGACGAAGCTCGCGCGATGGTAATGGACCAATTACGTGCACGCAATAAAGGCGTAACTGTAACAATGGGCGAGGCTGAAAGCGACAAATTCCGTGCGGCAGCACAAGACGCAGTATTGATGGCAGCAGGCATTCCAGTAGCTGAACCTGCACCTGGCGCACAAGAATTGCGCTCCCATTCTATGGTTGAATTAGCTCGCGAAGCATTGCAACGTGAAAACTTGAAAGCAAATTATGCGGATAATATGGAAATGGCACGTGCTGCTATTAACTCTACATCTACATTCCCAGCAATCATGTCTAATCTTGCCAATAAATCCGTAATGGTTGGTTTTAATGAAGCTGAAACTACATTCCAAATTTGGGCAGGTAAGGGCTCTAATCGTGACTTCAAAGAAGCAGCACGCGTAGCATTGTCTGAAGCAGGCAACCTTGAATTAGTGCCAGAAGGTGGCCAATTCCCGCAAGATGTATTTGGTGAAGCATCTGCTCGTACTAAAGTTGCCACATATGGTAAAATCTTCAGCTTGACTCGTCAAGCAATCATCAACGACGATTTAGGTCTATTCTCCAAAATTGCTACTAAATACGGTTCCGCTGCGAAACGCTTAGTAAACAAAATGGTATACGCTCAATTAACTGGTGCTGTTAAAATGCAAGACGGCGTAGCGTTGTTTGATAACAAACATGGCAACGTAGCTGGTACAGGCGAAGCATTATCCGTTAAAGCAATCGCGAAAGCAATTACTGCTATGCGTCGTCAAAAAGGTATTACTGGCGCAGCTAACTTGAATATCACTCCTAAATATTTGGTAGTTCCACCTGAATTGGAAGTAACTGCTTATCAAATCGTTAACTCTACAGCTGCAGTAGATGGCACAAATTCTGGTGTAATTAACCCTTATAAAGGCCGTTTCGTAGTCGTAGCTGACGCAGAATTAACCGACCCAGATGCATGGTACTTGGTAGCCGATGCAAGTCAACATGACACTATTGAAGTAACTTACTTGAATGGCGTTGAAACTCCACGTCTTGAAACACGTCAAGGCTTTGATGTTGACGGCATTGAATACAAAGTGGCATTCGATGTCGGTGTTGATGCTATTGACTTCCGTGGTCTTTATAAAAATGCTGGTAAATAATTAGGGGGTAACTTATATGATGACACAATTCGTAATGGAAACCGATCGTATCAACTTCACTGCGACTGCTGCAGTTAAAGTAGGCGATATTGTAGAAGTTGGTAAACTCCACGGCGTTGCAATTACTGATATCGCTAAAGGTGAAGTCGGCGCCGTAAAAGTAACAGGCGTATTTAAAGTAGCAGCCAATAAAGCAGATACTTACGCTGTTGGTGATTTAGTTCAATTCTTAACAGATAAAGCAGTAAAAACTGGTGGTAAAGTTCTTGGCGTGGCCGTAGAACCTAAAACCGCAGCACAGGAAACTGTGACAGTAATGTTGTTACAACCTACTGCGTAAATAATTACAAAGCGCCCTTTTTGGGCGCTTTACTTTTTATGAGGTGAAACTAATGCTGAAATATGATGATAAAGCGTTAATATCCGTATTCGGCGAAAAGATTACTTACAAAGGTCAGACTATAAAAGCGAGTGTAGAAATCGGCGAATATGACGGTAAGGGTTCCGGATTCGTTGATAAAGCACTAGCCGATAAGGCTCAAATTTGGGTGCGTGCTAAGGATGTTCCCGAACCTCGGGCAAAAGACGAGGTGTATATCAATGGCGAGAAATGGTACGTTGACCACATTTCAAACTTTGACGGTACGATGTATTGTCTTGAAATCGTTCATAACGTAAGGGCGGTGAGACCGTAATGAGTAATGAACCTATTACGATTACAGACACAGCCACGCCTTATCTGAATTTCATTGCAGAAACCAAACCGGACTGGATGCGCAAAGCGTTAAAATCCACAGGGTGGATGATGCAAAAAGAAATAAAGCAGGGCATTCGGTCGGGCGCACCTGGTGGACGTAAATATCCTAACTTCATGGCACCAGCTCGACGGGCCGCATTTGAGTCAGCATTCGGTGCGAAACTTCGTAAAGCTTACCAAAGCGGAGGACGTGCAGAACGAGAAGCCTGGGGCTCGAAATCGCGAAATGCCTTACTTGATATGGGCATTAGCGCCAGGACAATCGGCTACAGTCCTCTTGGTAAGCTATCGAATGCAGTCGGATATCAATTTGACAAAAGCAAGCAATCCGTCCGAGTTGGGTGGTTATCTAATTCGGCTAAACGGCTAGGCGAACGCATCGAGGAGGGTTACACCAAGCAGATTACAGAGCCTATGCGCAAGAAGTTATTTGCGGCAGGCGTACCATTGCCTAAGGGTAAATCGATGTTCAAAATTCAGCCGCGTCATACATATGGCCCTATGAAAGCGGCGTTGCAGCCTAGGCTTAAACCTTATATTGAGGGTAAGATAGGTGATTACGCTATATATGGACCGGCAGCACAATCAGCATCTCGACGTAACTACAAGGTAAGGTGATTTGATGCAACAAACAATTCCACTGTCGCGCATCGTTGAACGTTGGGCTGAAGCCCTAGCGAACGATGAAGCGTTGACTAAATTTTGTAATGACAAATACGGAAAGCCAGCGCAACTGTATGTCGGATATGATGACGTCGATGCACCGCTTGAGGAAGATTGCCCGTGCATCATATTACTACCGAGTAATAAGAACGAAGGGCTTGCTGATACTTACACATATTCATTAATGATTGTATGGGGTATTGTCCATAAAGGTGCAACTCGCGTTAAGAATATTATTCGATACGACGGAGCGCTAGAATCGGATAACCTAGGGCAGTTAATCATCGAATGCATTTGTAAGGTGAATCCGGCGTTCCCGGTAATCGACATTGACTATGAATTAGACTCAATGAATTGGCGTCCGGTGTTTACTGGGCGATTAACAGCTACTATAGAAGTCCCGCATGTAATCGGCGGGAGTATTGAATATTAAAGGAGGAAATGCATATGGCAACAGCAAAACGTGCACAGGGTTCTCAGTCCCATGTGGCGATTGCGTTTGAGGCGGATTTTGGTACAACGCCATCTACTGGCGGTGTCATCACTCCGATTATTTCTAGTTCTGTAAAAGCTAGCCAGAACTTAAACGACTCCACAGTAATCCGTGGTGATCGTAATCCAGCAGCGCCATTCCGTGGCAACATCGACACGTCCGGTAGTTTAACCGTACCTGTTGGTGTAATCGACATCGGATACTGGTTAAAGGCTGCATTTGGTCAACCGACTTCTAACACAACTGGCCAAGCGCCAAATAAGAAGTCTGAGCATGTGTTTAAAATCGGAAACACAATGCCGTCGTTAACTATTGAACAGGGCTATCCCGATGTTAACGTATTCCAACAATTCGCGGGTGCGCGAGTTAGTAAATTAGGCTTTAAATTCGGCGGCGATGCTGAATTAACTGCATCCGTTGATGTGATGGGCTGTAAGGAAACATTAGCGGCTACTACATTCGACGCTGCAGCTAAGGCTGTAAACTTCTTACCATTCCAAAATCTTAACGCAACTATCAAAGAAGGCGGCGTTACGGTAGCCAACATTTTAAGTTGCGATATCAACTTTGATTTTGGCTTGGACGGTGACTCTTATGCTATTGGTGGTAAAGGCTTTAGAACATACATTGACCCAGGTATTGCGACTATTTCAGGCACGGTTAAAGCGTTCTTCCAAAACAAAGACCTTTTGAATAAGGCGGTTAACGGTACGGAATCCAGCTTGGAATTACGACTCGAACAAGACGACTGGTCACTTACATTTAAGTTGCCTGAACTTGTATATGAAAGACAATCCCCAGGTATCGATGGCCCACGTGGCGTCAATATTGAATTGCCATTTAAAGCATACTATCGTGCGGATTCCGGTCGTTCTGCATCCATCATTACATTAGTTAATAATCAAGAACAATATTAGGAGGTACTAACATGGCATTTGAAGATATCAAAGTAAGAGGCTTAACATTCGCTGAACGTGGTGAATTGATTAAATCCGGTTTAGACCCATTGTATACCCCAGTTCCGGAAGAAGCACCGGATACAGAACGCTTATTGCGTTCTCGTGAACTAGCACAATGGATTATGCAGCACATCTACGGCTTGACTGAAGATGAAATCAACGCAGCACCAGACAATGATCTTATGGAAATTGCGCTTGATACGATGCGTTTTACGCACGAAAAAAAGGCTGAAATCGAAAAAAACTAATTGATGCGTGGAGTTGGCTCAACTCAGACAAACCAAAATACTGCTCTGATTGTATCAAGATGCAACGTGAGACTAAACAGAATTTTGATTGCTCGGAGTGTGAGTTTAATTCCCCGCATCAATTAGATGGAACGAGACAAGCAATGCGAGTATACAACGCTAGTCGTATGCAGCGACGATGGCATTCAGGCGGTATTGCAGGATTCGATATGCCAGCGGTATTAGAAGTGGCGAAGGCTTACGGCATTGAGCCACTTCCGCACCTTATCGATTTGCTTGTAATCTTGGAAGCTAAAGAGTTGGAGGTGGCGCACAAGAATGGCCAATAATTTAATTGATATTGTCGTTCAGCTGACAGATAAGAATACGGAAGCTGGACTCAAGAAAATTACAGCTAGTGCTGAAGGCGCCAAATCCGCCCTTGGCAAAATGAAGAATGACCTCATGGCGATAGGTGCTGGTGTCGGTGTTGTAGGCATCGGTGCCAAATTGGCCAAGGAGGCTATTCAATGGGACGTAGCCGTTAAGAAGTTATCAGGCATTACCGGTGCTACGGCAAAAGAAACCAGTGAACTATTAGCAGTAGCCAATTACATGGGTATTGCTATGGAGGATAGTGCTGGTGCATTTGCTAAGTTCTCTAAAAATGTCGGAGCAGCTAAAGAGAAAATGGAAGTCGCTCGGGCAGAAGGAAAGCTTAGTACTGACATATTTAGTAAATTAGGTTACTCGCTTGAAGATATCAAGGGTAAGAATACTGTTGAAGTATTCAAAATGATACAGGAACGCCTAAGAGGCATGAAAGACGGGGCTGAAAAGACTCGTGTCGAAATGGAACTCTTTGGACGTACCGGGTATCAGATGCACGCCATGCTTAACATGTCCGCTGAACAGATGGACAAGGTGGCTGAACGTGCCAAGGCAATGGGGCTTATCATCGACGATGATACCGCATCTAAATCCGCAAAGCTAAATCGTGAATTGAAGGATTTAGAAAATACGGGTAAAAGGCTTGCAGTATCCATCGGACATGAGTTAGTTCCTGTGTTTAATGACTATGCAAAAGGCATATTAGACGTCGCTAAAGAATTCGAGTCAATGACCGCTGAGCAAAAGGAAGCTATCGGCGGAATTGTTAAATTCGGTGCAGAAGCAGGAGCAGTAATCGTAGTTATGCGATCATTAACCAGCGCACTCGGATTTATGCGACTAGCCACACTTGCCGCTGCGGGTCCTTGGGTAACTTTAGCTACAGTAATAGGACTTGCTGGGAAAGCATTACTTGATTTTCGTTACAATGAAAAAACATCTGGCTCTTATATGGGTGTAGATGTTGATGGGAAGCGTATTCACAAGAATACGAACTCAACAACAGGCCTGTCTGACAAGTTTAGGGAATCACACGATACTCGATATTGGATTGAGGATAGTGCGTGGCTTGGGCTTGTAAAAAATGACCGCTTAGCTACAAAAGAAGAAGGCGCTAGAATCGATGCGGCTTTGAAGCAAAAAGAAGAGGCGGATGCTGCAAAAGCGAAACTCGATGAGGAACTCGCAAAAGCAAAAGAGGATCTTGCTAACGGTGGAGGCCTAACCAATACCGAGGCTATCAATAAGGCGAATGAAGAGGCAGCGAAAGCGGCCAAAGCTCAAGAGCAGGCTGCAAAGAAAGCTCAACAAGCAGCCGAGAAGTTAGCAAGCGCCGTAGAGCGTATGTCTGAGTTGTATCGGTCTCTTACTTTGCAGAGCTTACAAATTGACGGCAGTCAATACGAAATCGATAAGTTAACTGCTAAGAATCAGTATGAGTCAAACGAAAAAAATATTCGTGATATCATCCGTTCTGTTTCTGGATTGAGCGGAGGCGTTACTGGAGAAGCTGTGAGTGTACTAGACGCAGCCAATGAACAGCTCGGTAAGGCATACGAGTTAGGTGCAGATGGTACATGGGCAACGGATTGCGGAAAGCTATTCTCTGACTCTGTATTGCAGGCATTTGGTAAGGACGTACCTCGATATGTTCCATCTATTATGGATGCAGCTAGAGCCGCAGGTGCATGGCACGATGCAGGCGACGGGTACACGCCTAAGGCCGGCGATGGTGTAGTTGTACTTGGTGATAATCACATCGTCATTAGTGATGGTGCAGGTGGATATACGGGGGCTAACTCTAGTACTGGAGTAGTTGCCAAGCCATCTGTTGAAGGTGATTTCGGTGCTATCACAGGGTACGTAGACACTAGCTTATTAGCAGGTGCTACATCGAGTACCACTACTGATTCAGCAGGTAGCGCGGCAAATGCCAAGAAGCTTGCTGAGTCTAACCTAACTGCTCAAGTTAGAGCTAAGAATGAGGAGTTGTATCAAAAGCGATTAGCTGAGGCACAACGAAATCAGACTATCCGTGTTCGCAAGATGAATGAGGATATTAAGAAACTCGATCTTGAACGCACAGGTGACCGCTTGCAATTACTCAAAGCTGAAGCTGAAGCACAAAAGGCGCAAATTGACGATAACGTTCGTGAGTACACAAAAGCGGTAGGTGATAAGGAACTTGCTGAGAAGAAAGCTCAAGCAGAGCGCTTAAAATTGGCATCTGATACTGAGCAGAAAATCAGAGAGTTAGCCTACACGCAAACAAGTGAAAATATTGACCACTTAACCAATATGGTTACTCTTGGCCGATTGTCTCGCAGTGATGCAGATGCTTTACTTGCTGAAGAGTTAAAGACCTATATTGACTATGCACGGAGTGAAGTCAATGAGGCCCAGTTAACGGCTACGCAAAGACTGCAGATTGAAAAGAACCTATTAGAGTCGCAACAAAAACTATGGGAACTCGCAGGTCGCAGTCTGAAAACGAGCCTACAAGAAGCCGCACGACAATATAAGCAAGAGACTACCAATTATGCTGATTTAGCGAAGTCTACTTTTGATAGTACGATGAGCTCTATCAACTCGGCATGGACAAATAATCTCGAGGCTATGGCGACAGGAACGAAGTCATTCAGTAAAGGTATTAAGGACATATTTAAGGATATGACAAACGCCATTATTAAGATGATGATTCAGTTGACGTTCCAGCAATATGTTATGCCTAAGTTACAAAGATTATTTGGCGGCGCCGTTAGTGGCATAGGTTCGCTAGGTGCTGCAAAAGGAACATCATCCTTTGCTGGTGGAGGTTCGTTTAGTTCGGCATTTACAGGCAATCGTTTTGCTGCCGGAGGAAAAACGAACCCAGGGCTTATGTTGGTTGGTGAAAACGGACCAGAACTATTACAGTCCTCTGGATCCCATCGTATTTACACAGCAAGCGAAACTCGTAGATTGGTAGGTGGCGCTACAAGCAACAATGTAGTTGTTAATATCATCAATCAGTCTGGCCAAGAGCTCGAAAGCAAGCAGCAGAACTCTCGGTTTGATGGCGAAAATTACATCATCGATGTAATGGTTCGTGCAGCTAACACAAATAAAGGAGGTGTGCGAGACGCCATCAGGGCGGCCGCAACTTAATTATGGCTACATTTCCAGAAATACGATATCCAATATATCCAATCCAGGAAACTACGCCGGATGTAACTTATAAAGGCCAAGTCGAGAATATGACGTTAATTACTCGCAAGAAAACAACTAAAACCCTGCGGACTTATTCCGTGGGGTACAAGTTGCCAACTGCTGAGTATCAACGATTGAAGGCATTCTTCGATGAGGTCAACTGCTCTGGTATTTTCGATTGGATGCATCCTGAAACACGGGAAACACTAAAAGTGCGATTTGCTGATCAGTTAGACTTTGCGGCGAATGACTATGGAGTGTGGATGGGAACCGTGAAATTACAGGAGGTATAAAATGTTACCGCTCTCAACGGCATCGATTTTAGAGAAAAACCAAATATCGGCCACAGGTGTGTGGCTTATGTTGTTAGATATTACCTACAACAAAGAAACGGTTCGACTTGTCAATAATACGGAAAATATACAATTCAAGGGGAATACATATATAGCCTTTCCTTTCCATTTAGCAGATGTCAATAAGAACCAAACAGACTTACCAAATGTGAAATTATCGGTATCTAATGTGACTCGGACTATCCAACGTATGTCCGAAACCAACAAAGGCTTCACCGGCGCGGATGTCATTATCCGAATCGTGAATACGTCGATTCCAGATGTATGTGAGCTAGAAGAGCATTTTGTGATTACCGGCGCGCAGGCTAATGCTGAATGGATGGAGTTTACCCTCGGAACTGACTTCAGCTTTAATCGCAGGTTCCCGCTGATCCGTGTTATGAAAGATTTCTGCCCTTTCAAATTTAAAGGTGTTCAATGCGGGTATAAGGGCGATGCTGGCGAATGTAATAAGACACTAGCACGATGTCGAGAACTCGGCAATAGTACCAGGTTCGGCGGAGAGCCTACTATTCCGCAAGGGGGACTTTATGCATCCAACAAATGATTTTACTGATTTATTAGGAGTGCCTTTTGAACAGATGAAATGCTGGGACTTGGTGGCTGAGGTATATAGGCGTTCTGGTATTGAGCTGCCTAATTATACCGACATACAAATGGGAGATTGGCAGGAAATACGAGAACCAGGCGAAATGAACGTTCTTGTATTTGCGCTGTATGGCAAGGAACTTGACCATGTAGGGGTTTATATAGGGGCAGGAAATTTCATCCATGCAACGCAAAAGTCAGGGGTGTGTATCGAACACATTTCAAAATACGTGCCTCGGTTAAGGCATATATACAGGTGGAAAGGAGACACGAATGGTTAATGTAATCATCGTCAAAAATCCGTTTAAACCGGAACAACATGAAACTCAATATATGCCGTTTAAGAAAGGTAAGTCGGTAAGTTACTACCATAAGGCTCAAGGTGAATGGGTGTATTCAATTAACGGGCATGAAGTAACTCTCGACACAACTGTTAGTGATGATGACTATATCGTCGCTATGCCTAAGATTGAAGGCAAGTTCTTTGGTGTATTACTATCAATCGGTATGGCCGTATTTACAGGTGGTATCGCATCCGGTGCTATATTTGGTATCCAAAGTCTAATCTGGCGAACAGTCCTATCAATGGCGGTAGGTATGATTGGGAACGCTGTTATATCTAAATTGACAGCACCTAAGGTCGACCGGTCTAATTCCGAGCAGTCCACCACTTATGGATGGGGTGGCACTAAGACTGTAACCGGACAAGGATATCCGCTCGCCGTGACTTATGGCCGTATGAAGTCCGCGGGCATGTTGCTATCTCGACACGTAATTAGTGATGGGGATAAGCAGTATCTCAACTTGCTATATTGTGCCGGTGAGGGTGAGCTATCTAAGATTGAGGATATCCGTATCAACTCTAACCCAATTTCTAATTATAAAGATGTGCAAGTTGATATCAGGCTCGGCACAAATGATCAAACTGTCATCCCTAACTTCAATGATAACTTTGCGGACCAAGGGTTGAACTATGAACTTAAAAGCGACTGGAGTGTACAACAAGTACAGGGCGACGCTTGCGATGCTATTGAGCTAACAATCGGATTCCCTAACGGGTTGTACTACTCTAACGACAGCGGCGGAATGGATAAAACCTCTGTTACTGTTGATGCTGAAATTCGCAAAGTAGGAACGCAAGAATGGCAAACTTTGCCATTAGCCAACAATAAGGGCTTATCTGGCCATGTTAAGAAGAAACCGAAACAATGGTTTTTCATCGATAAATCCAATCGAGATATAGCTAATTCAAATTATGCAGGCCATATTTGGGAGGCTACGAACTCCGCATTTTATCGTGTGTTCAGATTTGATAATCTTGAAAAGGCAAAATACGAAGTTCGTATGCGCTGTTCTGGTAAGGACGGTACGAGCCTACGTCATGTTAATAAGGTGTACTGGACACAGCTAACTCAGATTATATATGACGATTTCGTGCATCCAGGCAAGGCACTTATAGGGATTAAGGCTTTGGCCACATCCCAGTTAAGCGGTTCTGATCCAGATGTGTCATGGATCCAGGAACGTGACAAAGTATGGGTGTTTAATCCGTACAATAACCAATACGAAGAAAAGCCAGCTGATAACCCGGCATGGGCAGCATATGACCTGTTGCATATATGCCGAAAGATTGGCGGCGAATATGTAGTCTTTGGACAACCCTATGGGCGTATCGATTACGACGCTTTTAATGCCTGGGCCGAAAAGTGTACTTTAAATAAATTCACATTTAACTACATCTATGATTCAGCAACTCGATTATGGGATGCACTCAAATATCCTGAAACAGTAGGACGAGGCAAAGTCATTCCTGCAGGAACACGATTCACTTGCGTAAGTGATTATCAATCCTCTCCGGTACAACTGTTTACCGTGGCCAACATTAAATATGGTAGCTTTACGGAAGAGTTCCAGGGCGTAGAGGCTCGGGCTAATTCAATCGAATTATCATTCATTAACAAGGACAAGGATTATGAACGTGATGTGATTCCGGTGTACGGTGATACATACGATGAATCTAATTCACTTACCAATCCTGCTCAAATCGAGCTCATGGGCTGTACTAGCTTAGAGCAAGCCTATCGGCATGGCAAGCATTATCTCAGATGCAATAAGTACGAAGTACGTACTGTTACATTCGAGGCTTTCACCGATGCGATCGCTTGTACCGTAGGCGACATTATCCTCGTGCAGCATGATGTGCCCGAATGGGGCGAAGGTGGCCGAGTGGTTGCCGTTAACGGTCAATCAATTACTCTTGATAGGGAAGTTGCAACACAGCCTGGTAAGCAGTACCAGTTATTAGTACGCAATAATACAACTGATGCGGTAACGACCTACAACGTAATCAACGTATCCGGTGCGAACGTTATAGTCCAAGAAACTATACCGGTGCAAAAGGATTGCATTTATGCGTTTGGGGAAATTTCAAAAGCAGCCAAACCGTTTAGAGTACTCGCCATTACTGAAGGTCATTCTGAAATGACTCGTAAAATACAATGCATGGAGTATTACCCAGAATTGTATGCTGCAGATGATGGACATATCCCAAGTATCAATTATGCTAATCACGGCGCATCTGATATCCAGGATATCGGACTCGTGAGCGACGTGTACGGTGCAAACGGTATTATGTATTCTCGCATTGCCGTAACATGGCAGCTACCACGTGATGGCAAAGTGACAAACGTAGTTGTGAATTTCCGAAACACGAAAAGTGATACCTGGACATATGTTGGGAATTTCCCTTCTTCAGCAAATGGCACTACGATTACAGATATATTGTTAGGTGCTAATTACGAGGTGCGTGTACAGGCAATTAACGATTTAGGACAGCTTACTACAGGTGTTACTAAAGAAATTAATATACCTAAGATGCAAGCACCGGAGGATGTGCAAAATTTGCACGTACTCAGTCGATATAATCAGACTGCAGATAAAAGCGTGTACTATGATTTGCAAGTGCTATTTGACCCGCCTAGTAATCCGGCTAACTTCGATGTAGCTGAAGTTTGGTATATGCTAACTGCCAAAAGCGGAAAGCCTGTAACTGGCCAAGAATGGCAGTATGCAGGAAGTAGTACAAGCCAAGTGATCATTAAGTCGCTAGGCCCAGGTGAAGCATATCGAATTAAAGCGATATCTGTTGATCGATTTGGCAACAGGGCGGAAACAGCTCAAATGGTTGATGTCGAAGTCAAGCCGATGGATGCTATCCCAGATATGCCTAAGAACTTTACGATATCCTTTGACCGTGAGGCAAGGGCGAAATGGGACGAAGTACTTAACGCAGATGTAGATTATTACGAACTTCGGACTGACAACAATCCCAGTAATGACTCGACAGCGTTACTCGCAAGGGGAAAAGGTACTACCGCAACGCTCACGTTAACTAAACGTGCAGATACAGTGTACCTATTCGCTAAGAGTACACTAGGTAAGTACTCAACACCGGCTCGATATGAGTACAATTTACCTCAGCTCGACAAACCTGAAGTCGTGGCCAAGAGTACGATTAATGGCATCAACTTATACTTCTCTGCAAAGCCAGCGCAGGCCTATGCTATTCGATGCCACGTTGTAGGCGATACTAGAACGGATGATTTGGAAACAACAAGCACTATGCTTACGTATTCCAATGAACCAGGTGTTTACACAGTCAGATGCGCATTCGTCGATGTATTTGGTGAAGGCAAACTCGATGAGAAAATGGTGACCATTAAAGCCACCATTCCTAAGGAAATGCTCGATAGAGAGGCACTAGGGCTAGCCGAGTTCGATAAACGCGTTAACGAGTTGAGTTCGGAGTTCAATAAAATATCAAATGAATATAGCACTAAAGTTCAAAACCTTGCTGAGGATGTAGAAAGCCGTTTTACGCAACTTGACAATGGCATTGAGTTAAAAGTAAAAGAGGGGCTAAGTGCACTCAATGGTAAGGAAATAGTCAATCGGCTCAATATTGGTACAAATGGCATCCGTTTAGATGGCAAGCTATTCCATGTTACGGCTGAGACTTTATTTGATAATAACATCATCACTAACAAGATGTTACAGGCAAACTCAGTAGATGCTACCAAAATAAAAGTGGATAGTTTATCTGCTTTATCGGCATATATTGGTGGCACACTTCGAGGTGGTAAGTTAATTGGTACTGAAATCCAAAATGAATCAGGAACATTTAAGGTAGATGCACAGGGTAATATTAAAGGCGCCAATATTACGGGGTCCCGAATTGATGCCAATAGCGTATTCGCTGAAGGGCAACAATTAAAGCCGTCTTTCGTAAAACGAATCGACGTTACTAGCGGTGACAAAATCGAGATACCATCTGGATATTCATGGGATAATACTTTAATCTTCCTACGTTGGGTATCTGATCCAATGGAACAAGGTTGGTATGAATACTCTGGTACGTACTTGTCTCAAACTGAAATCAACGCAATCCAACAGATTGCGCAAGAGCGTTTTAAAATGACGCTCAACATGAGGGATCGTTGGAGCATGAACGGCTTCGGAGGGGATTTACTTAACGGAAATACTACTGGCAAAAATGAAGATATTGTAGCTAAGAACAACGGTAGATTTATATCCTTTAATCAAGGACGCCCTGTATATGGTGTGGTCCAGTATTCAGGTATAGTTGATAATCCACCTCCAGTATTTAGAGTTACGACTAGCAAAGGTCCTGGTGTTAAAAATAAACCTGCTGAAATTTATGGCTTGGGCATAACTGAAAAAGGTTATTTCTATTACGGCAAACTCTCAGCTCGTTATGGTGGTTGGGGCCGTGCCGGTATAACTATTATGTCGTTCTGGTAATAAGGAGGTGCGTATATGAAGGAATATGACTTTGATTTACACGTAGGTCAAGACTATGGATTGACCTACGTAATTGAGGATGGAGGATCCTACGATGGGTACACTGCTATTATGAAAATTAGGCGAAAGCCTGACACAAATGAGGTGTTATCCGTTAATGGAGTGATAGAGAATAACCGTATCACATTCCGTATTAACGGTAATGACACAGTTAGTAAGGTGGACGCTAAAGGAATTCATCAATATGATGCGTTCATTTACAACGATGAACATAGCTTAAAATTAGGGTTCGGCGAAGTTAATATCATTCAAGATATTGCACGCCATTAATGAAAGGGGATTATATCATGGCAGAGGAATTAAACGTTAATGTAACAGGTATTAACTTACCACCACTCAAAATAGAAGGCACGTTCACATTTCCACCTATTAAAATAGAAGGACAAAACGGTAAAAGTGCTTATGAATTGTGGTTAGAATCCGGCAATTCCGGAACTAAGGATGACTTTATCAATTCCTTAAAAGGCACTAATGGTAGCCCAGGGTTGCCAGGTAAAGATGCAACAGTTGATGGTGCTTATGAAATGTTGTTAGGGCTAAATGTTTATTGTGAAAATGCAACTCCTAATGAAGTATTAAAAGGTCTTATCCGTGGTTTAGGCGATGTCATTAAAAAGCAACCTAAACCATTTAACTTCAAACGACCTACACAAGGGCAAACCTATATCAGTGTATCTGGCACACCATACTTCCGAGCAGCATTGCTTGGAAGAGGATTTGCTGCAGCAATTAGCCTTGATGAAAATGGTGTTGCCCAAATTCCTTTAGATGAGCCATTCAACACTAAAGATGTTGAGCTAGAATACTTCAACATGCTTGGTAGTATTGTAGGGACGTATCGTGTGTCTGGGTATGCATCTGGTGAGGTTACGGGGCCATCCTTCGGGGCATTCATTAAAGATGTTCCGTTAACAACTTCGACTGTTGGCGTTACTGTTGTAGGCAAGGGTAAGGTGTATGAAAAAGGGGTCAAGGTGATTCCTACTACATTAGAATCTACAGGAAAGTTTAATTTAGAAAATATGTTTAAAACTTTAGCAGAAAGAGTTAGTGAATATAAAAAAGTTGAATTTGTAGAATTTGACTTAACACAATTGCCTAACAGTCCTGCTAAAGGTGGTAACTTCCCGGAAGTATGTAACAACTTTGATGATTTGGTAAGTTGCGGTGACAATACTATTATTAAAGTTAATCAAGGACAGGTGATTACTGTATCCGAAGACCCAATGATACCAAATCAAACGGGAGTGGCGACCTCTATTAAGTTTAATTTTAGAGGAATTAATACAAAGAAAATCCAATTCAACGGCTCTGAACTTATCACTATGGAACGAGACGCTAAATATGAATATGTGTTTGCTACAGACACAATTAATAAAGTAGGTTAATTTCTTATAGGATAAGAAAGGAGTTCATGAATGGACGAAATCAGAATACTTCTGATAGATGCAGGCATTCCGGGCTACTTTGCGGATATTGGTTTCTGGATGACCCTCTTGGGGGTCATCTGGGCCGCCCTTCGAGGGTCATTTAGGGCGATGGTGTGGTTCTTAGAACATACATCGATAGCCGAGGTTAAACGTCAACTTGATGATTATGTAGGGCTCAAGTTATCTAAGCAAAGGGAATATTATGATGATCGCATGACAGATGCTATTAATAGTATCGGCAAATTAACGGAAAGTAATCAAGATATTCTAAGGCAACTGGTGAAGTTGGAGGAACGAGATGGTGCTATATTTCACCGCTTGGATGCATTGGAAACCACAACGCAAACACTAAATACGGAATTAATGCACATACAATTAATCAACAATATTCCAATTAAAAGGGGAATCACCATCCCGAATGACGGAGGTGAAAGCCTTGGATAAGATGAAAGTAATTAATAAAGTTAAAACTATATATAGTTCAATCCGAATCGCTAATATTCACCCTACTTTAGTATGGGGGGCAAGAGTAATTATTCTTGTCATGCTAACACCAATTATATTGGCAACCATGGCTTATGCGATTTCATTTTATTTAGGCGAAATATCTAGTGCAAACGATAAGATCATAACAATGGGAGCATTCTTAATTGACCATATGTTTGGTGCTCCGGGCGTGATTGTATCGCTCACAGGATTATTATGGCTTAGCGTTGATAGGGATAATAATGGTATCCCAGATAAATTAGAACAGGAGGATAAAAAATGAAAGTATTTATTAACCCAGGGCATGACGTTGCCCTTGATAGTGGTGCAGTTAATCCTGTATACGGTACACGTGAATGCGATGTGGCACGTGATGCAGGAAAGATGCTAGCACGATATTTGGAAACAGCGGGATGTGAAGTTAGAACATTACAGAATGATGACTTAGGTCTTGTATGTGTTGAGTCCAATGAATGGGGAGCAGATATATTTGTGTCTTTGCACTGCAATGCTTTTAACACTCAAGCTAGGGGTACAGAAACGCTTTATAAATCCTTTAATGGACAACGCCTAGCGAACGACATTCAATCACAAATCATCCGTAGTATTAATACGATTGATCGTGGTGTGAAAGAACGGCAAGATTTATGGGTGCTTAACGGCACAGATGCAACAGCCGTATTAGTGGAAATGGCCTTCATCGATAACGATGAAGACCTAGCCCTATTAAACAATGATTTAGATACCATCGTGCGTGCTATCGCAAGGGGCATTACGGATTATGCAACAGGAGGGGTATAATGTATGACAAAATCAAAATTTTACTTAATCACCCTACTTACCGCTATATTATTATCGGTAGTATTGGGTTCATCCTCATCCTTTGCTTCGGATACATCTTCTATCAACCAAACGGAGCCGACTATCAGCGTGCCCGTGAGTCAGTGGAACGAATTGAAAAGCAACAACGAGAAAGCCTTGAGCTTAATAGAAGCGTCCAACGTTCCATTGACAGAAGCGCAGACTATAGCCGCGAAGCAGCGACAAGAATTGAACGAAGCCAAGAATACAATCGACAAATTAACGACCGAATTGGACAAAGCCAAAGCGGACTTAGTGAAGCAAGAAGTTACCTTATCAGAAATGTCGAGCTCTTTGATAGAATTGAAAGGTCAAATAGAGAACGAGAAGAAAACAATCAAGAGATTACGGATGCAACGCAACCTATCCCAAATACTGGGAGCGGGGGCGACAATCGGAGTAGTAATTCATCGATGACTGAGAGGTGATCCAAGCATCTCCTGAGCATGAGCAGGCGGACTCATGGATTGACTATAATAATGTAAAAGGCCTTACTGGGAATATGTCCTGGTAAGGTCTTTTTTTTGTGTAAAAAAATTAAAAAAAGTACTTGCAAATACATCGTATTCGATGTATAATAAAGACAAAGATAAGGGAGTTATTAAAAGGAGCACCTATCATGAGCAAGTATGGCGAATTCATTAAAAGCGTAAAAGAATCTCAATTGACTAAATTCTTTGGAGAAGTGAAGCATACTTCTAACAAATATTTCAAATTCAATCATGTTATTAGCGACGATGAAATCATCATCGTAACTAACAATGTGAAGTTCATTAAAGGTAACCCTGTTTTAGTGATCGATAATAACAAAGTTGTATACCTAAAGGAATGGAATGTTGCAGAGGTTCGCAACTATAATAAAGACCTTTACGCATTTGCAGTTAAATTAAACCGTAAATACTGGAAGGAATATACTTTCAAAAATGATTTTGATGATATGTGTTTCGAGCAAGCTGACACATTTGATAGTTTGAAAGCAGTAGCGGAAATGCAAAATGACACAGAAATCGCATTAGGTTGGGGAAAATAAGGAGGTATTTATGAAATTCAATGACGTTATGACCTCCGCAGAAGCTGCGGAACGTTGGAAGATAAGTCCTGTTACAGTGAAGCAGGCGTGCTCCGGTCAACGGAACACGCCACCACGATTCACATCAGAGGAGTGCAGAAAGGCAAAAGGAACCTGGCTAGTATCTCGCCAGGGTATGGAACGATTGTATGGGGAGGAACCTAAAATGTTAAAAGTATATAGCTTAAATGCAAAGAAACCTTGGTTCATGGGAACCGCAGAAACATATAAGGAAGCATGGGACATGATATATGAGCGCGAGATGCGCCAATCTCCTTGCATTGGCAAGTGGGACAAGGCCGCATGGGATGAAGGCGATATGGAAGAAGAATTTCCTGATTTCGTATGGCCGGAAGATGTGGATTATGTTTGGACTGCTGACTGGATAGCTGAAGTCATTCTTGATCCGAAGGAATATAACGAAGAGGGCGTAAGAAGCCTCATAGATGATTTGATGCTATCTTACAAAATTGAAGAAGTTTAGTTATCTTATAAAAAGACCTTACTAGTATATAACTTGGTAAGGTCTTTTTTTATATTTAATTTATTGCATACAATCTAAAAATATGGTGTAATTAGGGTAATAATAGGAGGTGGGAGTAATGCTGAAAGTATTTTATAAAGACCCACATTTTATGAGGGACGCAGTAATCGTAGATAGCTACGCTGCTGCATAAGATATAATATGCTCCATGCAACAGAGGCTAGGGAAAGGCATACTTCTTGTTGGTAGGGAAACATGGGAGGACCTTAGATTGGTCGAGCATTTTCCTGATTTTATTTGGACAGACGATGTAAAGGCAGTATATGTTAATAGTGATAAAACATTAATAATTCCTGCTCCGTCAAAGTATAATCGCGCCAACGTTTTAAAGCTCATCAAGTTCTTCGGACTCCACTATTCTATCCGAGAAATATAAAAGTGAGCGCTTTAAAATCCGTTTAAGTTTAAAACGGTTGCTTAACCGTTGCTCAACCTTTTGCACGTTGAAATAATGATAAATACATAATTTATGCTGATAGATAGCACTTATATATGCTGTGTGCAATACAAGTAGTACGAAAAGGTCCCAATTCATTTGAATTGGGACCTTCTTCGTTATATATAATATACAAAACATATTACATATATTACTCTATATCTTGTTATATTAAATTAGTTTACTTTGATGCCGTGAATTTCTTCGGCTAAACGTTTTAAAGCATCGACGGTACGTACACCAGGTGTGATTTCAGAAAGTTTTACACGAATGAAGTGACCTTCTTTAACGGCTGTGATGTCTTGAAGTTGAGGGTTAGCCTTGATTTTTTCAATTTTTTGTTGGAAATCATCGTCGTTGCGGATAGAATTGCCATAGTCAGCGATAATAATATAATCAGGGTTTTGTGCAATTACTGTTTCCCAAGAACCTTTAGCCCATGTTTTATCAACGCCTAAGCCGCTCATTACATTATCAGCACCGATAAGTTTTAAGATGTTAGTAGTATAACCTTCGAATGCTGTGAATGGTTGACCGTCTTCAGAGTCATAAATGAAAATGCGTTTACGAGGTAAGTCTTTTAGTTTATCCTGGATAGCTGCCAATGTTTTACGTTGACCTGAAACCCATTCTTCAGCTTTAGGTTTTACGCCGAAAATCTCACCCAATTTAATCATGTCGCTGAAGTTGGTTTCTAGGTCAGCCTTAGTAGATAACATGGATTCAGGGATCCAAATATTAACCTTTTGGGAAATCATTTTATCTGCAGGAATGGCTCGTTTGCTGAAAGAATCAGGCCATCCTGTAGCAAAGTCAGGCTTTACGGACATAAATACTTCATAGGAAGGCCATTTTTCAGATAATACTTTTACTTTGTCGTAAGCTGCTTGTAAAGGTGGGTAGATTTCTTCTTCTTTGAAAGCGGTCCCAGCCATTTTGTCTTCAAGTCCTAATTGTAACATCATTTCCGTTGTTGCTTGGGACATGGACACGGCATGAGTTGGGGCGGATTTTACGGCAAAGTCTGTTTTTGTACCGTCAAATGTTTCACTCCATGTTACAGAGGGTCCATTATCCGCTGTAGTTTTTGTAGTATCAGAACCACAACCAGCAATAGCGAATGTAGCACATGTCATTGCGATTAATAATAATTTTTTTGACTTTCTTAAATTCTGAAACATAGTAAGTCCTTTCTTTACTAATTAATAATATAAATGATAGCGCCCTTCATCCCAAGAGGTTTTGAAAGGAACTTCAAAAATTGGTTCAAGAATTTCAGGTGTGAGCACCTCGGTAGGGGAACCTTCTTTTAGGATAGTTCCGTTATTCATGATGACTATATGATCGCAATATTGAGCCGCTAGATTCAAGTCGTGAAGGACTACAATCGTAGTGCCTTTAAAAGCCCGTAATTGTTCCATTAGCGCCACTTTGTACTTCATATCTAAATGATTAGTAGGTTCATCTAAAAGAAGTATTTGAGGTTTCTGGGTTAAGGCTTTAGCAATGAATACGCGTTGCTTCTCACCACCTGATAAATGATGAATTTCTTCATTTGATAAATGGGTGATGCCTACTTCATTCATATAATGCTCTGCAATTTTAACATCCTCAGAACTATAGGTGCCAAAGTGTTGTTTGTACGGATATCGGCCCATGAGAACGATATCTTTTACGAGAAAATCATCGATCATAGCGTCTCTAGATTGTGTTAAGACTGCTACCAATTGAGCAAACTCGCGACCTTTATAAGACTCTAAAGGTTTTTCGTTTAATGTGATTTTGTTTTTTGACGGATGAAGTCGATATAGATGGCTAAGTAGCGTAGACTTACCACATCCATTTGGTCCAATTATGGCTGTTATTTTATTGGTAGGAAATGTTACAGAAATATTCTTTAACACTTCTTTGGTTTCATAAGAAAAAGACAGCTGATTAATTTGATACATAGTATCTCCTATAGATATGATATACACTAACCATTGTGTTTATAACGATTCATGATAATCCAAATGAAGAGTGGAGCCCCCAATAAAGATGTAAGCACACCAATAGGGATTTCTTCTGGACTGTAGAGTGCTCTCGATAATACGTCTGACCAGATCATAACGATGCTACCTATGAGTGCACTAAATAGTAATGTATGTTTATGTTTAGGTCCGCCTATAATCCGAGCAAGGTGAGGGATGATAAGGCCGATAAAGCCAACTACACCAACCTTTGATACTAGTGTGGCGATCACAATAGAGGATATGACAACAATACTTAATTGTAACTGCTTAACGGAAAGGCCCATTTGTGCTGCTTCATGATTACCGAGTAGCAACACATCAAGGTCTTGATTGAACGTATAGATATATAGCATAAATAAGGTTATGATGATTGCTGTTAATGGTAAATCACTCCATTGTATGCCTGCAAAGCTGCCAAGTAGCCAGAACATAGCACTTCGCACTTGAGCTTCGTGGTTGGCTCCGTAAATAATCATCATTGTTAAGGCTGAGAATACACCAGTCATACCCATACCTATGAGGATAAGTTTTACGGGGCTATTGCTTTTACCAACACATAAGAGGACTAATATAATTGAAAGTGCTGCGCCTAGGGCCGCAAAAATAGGCGTATTGTACTGGCCTAAGAATGGTAGGCCACCCATGATAATAGCGAAAACGGCACCTGTGCTTGCGCCAGAAGAAACACCTAATACATAGGGATCTGCGAGGGCATTGCGTGTGACAGTTTGCATTAATAGACCTACAAGTGATAGACCTATACCTGTTAGAACAGAGTAAATAAGTCGTGGTAAGCGGATATCTGTAATAATCGTATCAGTCATGGATGCTGTAGTATTTGCATCAATCATAGACATAAGTGCTGAAATAATTTGGTCTAGAGAAATGAATTTAGCGCCAAACTGTAAAGCTGTTACTAATGAAATACAGAGGATTAGACAGAGTACAAATACTTTTACCGAAGTCTGCATAAAATCTCCTTATTCTATTTTTTATTTAGGTAGTTTAAGTCTTATCTAAGTATAGAGAATTTTCAATATATATACAATATTAATACATGTATAGGTATTATACGTATAAGGGTTTATTAAATTATAAATAGCAAAATCTTATGTTAGCTTTATTCATTTTTATAAGTTCATTGTTATTTTGATATATGAAAAATTTATTATAATAGCTATAATAGAATTATATGTACAGAAGTACGTTTAGGAGGTGTTAGTTTGATACAAGATTTATTATCTGAGGATAATGTATCCTTTCATTATCCCGCTGAGACGTGGGAGGATGCTATTCGTCATGGTGGTCAACTGATGGTTGATGCGGGTTTTACGGATCCATCTTATACAGAGGCTATGGTTGAAGTAGTTCGCGAAATGGGCCCATATATCGTATTGGCTCCAGGTCTTGCTATGCCACATGCTCGCCCAGAACATGGTGCAAAGCGTGTAGGAACGGCTTTGGTGACATTGGAAAAACCATTGAATTTTGGCAGTCCTGATAATGACCCTGTATCTGTCGCATTATTTTTATGTGCTCCCAACAAAGATGAGCATATTCAATTGTTAACAGATATTGCCACTTTATTTGAGGATGAAGAATTCTTAGATGCGGCCGTTGACTTTGAAAGTATCGATGATGTTCAAGCATTCCTGGCAGAGCATTTAGACGAGCAATAATACGTTTAGAAGGAGGCAAGTATGATTTCTGTATTAACTGTATGTGGTAATGGTATTGGTTCTAGCTTGATGTTAAAAATGAAAATTGAAGAAATTTGTGCTGAAAATGGTATCGATGCACAAGTTGAATCTATCGATTTTAACGCGGCTCAAGGTCGTAAGGCAGACCTCATTGTAACTGTGAAAGAGTTGGCTGAACAATTTGACGATAAAAATGTTGCTATTGTTCGTAGCTATATTAATAAAAAGAAGATTACAGAAGATGTTCTTGAAGCATTAAAACAAGCTGCTCAATAATATGTAACAATTATATAGGAGGTAGTGCCATGGAAATGGTATTAGAGTTCTTGCGTGATGTGCTGTCTCAACCAGCACTTTTGATTGGTATTATGTCATGTATAGGCCTGATCGCCTTGAAACGTCCGTTTCATAAAATAATGACGGGCACATTAAAACCTATTCTCGGGTATTTAATGTTAGCTGCAGGTGCGGGTGTTATCGTTAGCAATCTTGACCCTTTGGGGAAAATGATTGAACATGGATTCCATATTACTGGTGTAGTGCCAAATAATGAAGCTATCGTAGCTGTTGCACAAAAGGTACTTGGCGTTGAAACAATGTCTATTCTTGTTGTAGGCTTATTGATGAACTTATGTATTGCACGTTTCACCAAGTTTAAGTATGTGTTCTTAACAGGTCATCACAGCTTATTTATGGCATGCCTTATGTCTGCCGTACTTGGTACAGCAGGTTTATCTGGTATGGAACTCATACTTGTAGGTGGTTTCTTAATGGGAGCTTGGTCTGCCATTTCTCCAGCTATTGGTCAAAGTTATACATCCAAAGTGACAGATGGTGATGAAATTGCCATTGGTCATTTCGGTAGTTTAGGCTACTATTTATCGGCTTGTGTTGCTAAATATGTTGGGAAAGCTGAAGATAGCACAGAAGATATTGAAATACCAGAAAAATGGGGTTTCTTACGAGACTCAACATTATCTACAGCATTAACTATGATCGTATTTTACCTAATTGCGGCATTTGCAGCAGGTTCCGAATTTGTCGCTACTTTATCAGGTGATATGAGCCCATATTTATACGCTGTTATGAGTGCTATGAATTTTGCTGTTGGTGTAACAATCGTATACTCAGGTGTGCGTATGATCTTAGGTGATTTGATTCCTGCATTCCAAGGGATTGCTACAAAAATTATTCCTAATGCAATTCCAGCTGTAGACTGTGCCGTATTCTTCACCTATGCTCCAACTGCGGTTGTATTAGGCTTCCTTAGTTCTTTCATCGGTGGTATCATCGGTATGCTTATCCTTGGTGCTGTAGGTGGCGTATTAATCATTCCTGGTCTTGTGCCACACTTCTTCTGTGGTGCTACAGCAGGTATTTATGGCAATGCTACTGGTGGTCGTCGTGGCGCAGCGGTAGGTGCTTTCCTAAATGGTTTGGCTATTACATTCTTGCCAGCTTTGGCGCTTCCTGTTCTTGGTCAATTAGGCTTCCAAAATACAACCTTTGGTGATGCGGACTTTGCCGTAATGGGTCTAGTATTAGGTAATGCTTATGAATGGGTAGGTATGGCAGGTATTTATGGCATTGTAGCTATTGCCGCTTTAGTACTCATTGTTCCTAACTTTATTAAAACAAAGGGTAAAGTTATTAACTACGTAGAAGAGGATTAATGAAAATAACTGAGCAACATCGTAATGTAGTTGTTCGATATGTATTCCTGACTATTGGGGCCATAAGTTTTGCCCTTGGTACAGCAGGTATCGTACTACCACTATTGCCAACAGTTCCTTTTTATATGCTAACGTTATTTTGTTTGGCTCGTGGATCTGAACGACTCCATAAAATGTTTTTGGCGTCTAGTTTATATCAAAAGACTGTTGCTGCTTATGAACGCGATAAAGCGTTGACATTGCGGGCAAAGTTGTCCATTCTCGTATCCGTTAGTGCCATAATGACAATTGGTGCCTATTTTAGTCAAGATATGCCTATTGCTCTAATGGTTATGGGCATTATATGGGTAGCTCATGTCATAGCATTAGCTTTTATTATTAAAACAAAAAAATAGAAACTTATATCCTTAGTTTTGAATATAGCCTCATGAATTAAGTTCTTGTAGTTTAATTTATGAGGCTTATTTTATAGCACACTAACTATATCTTAATGATGATATTAATTATTCTATATTACTAAAGCTAACTAGCTTATATTTTTAAATATAAAATGAATTATTACTATTTTGAAGTTGACAATGACTATCAATAAGTATACTATAATATAATATTATTAATTTATGTTTATAGTATTTGTGTATATGGTGATAGTATGAATCCACATAATCATGCGGCCTCACATGCTGGAACATCTATGTCAAGGTATACGGTGTTTGACGGTATCGATCTAATGTTTCTAGATGTGAAGCAAGAGACGATTCAATTTTATGCTAAATCACATACCAAGACGTTTGCTATAAATCACTGTGAAGAGGGGCGCATAGAGTGCAAGTTTTCATCTGGTGAGTATTTATATATGGGGCCAGGGGATATGTCGTTAGGTTGGCATATACGCTCTGATTATCAACATGAAAATTACTTTCCTACAAAATTATTTAAAGGAATTGTATTATTAGTAGATGTTGAAAAAGCTCAACCCGTATTAGATGCACTTGTTAGTGATTCTCGAATTGATTTGACTGAGTTGGCCAATCGGTTTTGTGAGCATTCTGATTTTGGTATGATGATGGAAGAAACGGAAACTGTTCGTCACATTTTTTCCAGTTTATATAATGTGTCAGATCAAATAAAAGAGCACTATTTTAAATTAAAAGTGATTGAAATCTTTTTATTATTATCTGTTATCTCTACAGCTAATCCTGAAAAGAGAAGTACCTATAGAAAGCAACAGGTAGATATTGTAAAAGCTGTAAGTGAATATGTATCAACACAGTTTATGAAGCGTATTACTATTGATTCCTTGTCTGAACAGTTTGATATTCCTACATCTACCCTGAAACGTTGCTTTAAAGGTGTATTTGGTACAACCATACATCAATATCTAAAAGAATGTCGTATTAATGCGGCGAAGCGATTGCTTCAAGACTCAGATCAGTCTATTTTAGAAATCGCTAATGCGGTAGGGTATGAGAATGGTAGTAAATTTACTAGTGCATTCAAAGAGGCTACTGGTGTAACGCCAAGTGCTTATCGTAAGGTCTAAATAATTTGGACCTTATATTATCCTAGCTAAAAATTTTTGTGCTTTAGGCTAAGTTTGATAGTCTATGAAAATTAAATATTGTCCTAAACGTATATTTTTGGTCTATTCGGAGTAGATATGTATAATACACTTTGCTACTATTAAACCTGTAAATGATTTTCAATGTCATTTGGTTATAGTGGTAAAGTGTATTTTTATATGCATGGTTAAATATATGTGTGGAGGAAATTTAATGAATAGGAGTTGGGTGCGGGCAAGGAGATATGTCATACTATCCTGCGCAGTAGCGTGCTGGTTGCAAATGCCGGTGGTTATGGCGGACAATGCGACTGTAACAACCGATGTGGTTCATGTTCGCGGTACATGGGCTGAAGAGCAGGCAAAACAAGAGTCTCAACAGACGACGATTATCACGAAGAAGGATATTGTCAAAAAGCAGGCAAAATCCGTAGAAGATATTGTATTTTCCGAAACTGGCGTATCTAGAACCGTCGATTCGATGGGGCGCGTCGGCGTATCTATCCGTGGAGCGGATCCTCGTCATACCTTGATTCTTGTGGATGGACAGCCTGTGATGGGCGACCTTGCCAAATATCAAGGTGCTGGTGATGAATTACAACGTCTCGGTACAGAAAATGTGGAACGTATAGAAATTATCCAAGGTGCAGCCAGTGCTAAATACGGATCCGATGCCATCGGTGGTGTTATCAATGTTATTACCAATAAACCGCGTAAGACCGCTGGCCTTCAGTTTAATGGGGAAGGTCGTAGAACTAAAGGCGACGGTGATATCGTACCGTTTTCCAATTTCTTTATGCGCGCTGATTCCGGCTCATTAGGTAAGTTAAAAGTTAATATTCACGGTAGTAAACGTGATATTATGCCTATTTATGCTAGCGAGCGGCGTCGTATCAGCGCTATGACCAATGATGAAGATCACGGGTTTTTAAAGAATTCCCTACGATATTACGGTACAAATTCCAATATAGGTTTGGCCGTTACGTATGATATTAATGATAAACAGTCTTTGGGAGTCCGTATCGATAGGTATAATGAAGACTTGGAACGATATGTAAAGCGCAGTACTTCTTATTTGGAACCTCAGGTTCATTACAAACGGGATTTAGATAGGAACAATCTTAATTTGACGTATACTGGTCAGGACAATAAGAGTTCGTGGAAAGCGGAGCTGAATTATACTCGGACCAAAGAAGATGATGTAACATTAACCAGTGACTACGGGAACAGTACCTATGAAGGGAAAAATACATTAAACTATGTGGATAATGTAGATCATCGTCAATGGAGCGTAACACTCGGGGCAGATACGCAAGTCAATAAGAAACATCTCTTGTCTTATGGTATTGGGTTTATACGGGAGACAGGCGAAGGTAGCAGACTTAAAAATGCGCCTCATACCTATAAACGGCATATCGACCCCTGGGATTATGATAAAAGTCTGGCAGTAAAAAACGGTGTTCCCTCATCCACAATTTATGACCATTCTTTCAGAAAAAACGAGGCCGGTGTAGAGCAGTGGAATAAGGAGAAAGAATGGTATAACGGAGATAAAAGCAAGCCAAACACATTGCCGGAATTTACTTATGAAGAATATCTTCAATATTTGGATCCCCAGGCGGGGATTGATTCAGCGGCCGCAATGGGGCTTGTGGACGGCCCCGTGACGGAGCGTACGCTGAAAAAACGGAATCCTGAAGCTTATGCGCGATATCAGCAGTTTGCTAAACGTTTATTAGCGGAGAATAAAGAATTTATTGAAGACTATCATTTTAATAAGGAGGGCCGAAAAGATGAAAACGGTAAGTATTATCCAGCACTTTATGATGCCTATTTACCGAGCTTTTACTATGGCGCCGTACCGGATTTTGATTCTACGAAGTTGAAATTAAACGGAGCTTATTTTAAAGAAGAGTATTTAAAACGCGTTAATCAACAGACCGCAGGACGTGCGGAGATCAAGAAACAGAATTTCTTTATTCAGGATACGTGGCAGGTTAATAAAAATACTACTTTATCACCAATTATAAGACTGGATCATAGTGATTTATTTGGCTCCAACTGGTCGTTTAATTTCGGTATGACTCATAATGTACATGGAAATGTACACCGCAGATTAAAGGCTAATGTGGGTACCAGTTATACGGAACCTGGTATGGGCGAGCTGTATTATAACTGGGAAATGTATGGCCCAAATATTACAAATGCCACAATCGGTGGCGGTGAAGCCCGATTAGGTTGGTATTGGGTCGGAAATCCGAACCTTAAACCAGAGAAATCCATGAATTTCGACCTCTCTTTGGAAGGGGAAAATAAAAATACCTATGGTAAAGTAACCGTATTCCATAATAATATTCGGAATTATATGTCGATTTACAATACGGGATATTTGATGGATTTTTATCCTCAGTATGATGAATCTACCACATATGGAGCGGCGAAATTTGCTCATGCACCAGATATGATTTACAGTTTCCGTAATATCGGCAAGGCCCAAATTACGGGACTTCAATTTGAAGTTAAACAAACTTTGAATAAACACTGGAAGGCCCGTTTGGGATATACGTATTTACGAGCGCTTAATAAGAGCGATAAAGATATGCCTCGTGAATTACTGGATAAACCTCGTCATAAAGTGGATATCGGTGTGGATTTTGAGGATAAGGCTAGCGGATGGAGCGGTAGTCTGTGGGGAGATTATTATATTCATATGCTGGATAGTAACTCCTTGTCTGGTGGCGGTAATTATATGGTATCTTATATTGATCCTAATAATTCCGATCGTTCCGTTATCAGATATAATTTGAATAATAGAAAAACCGCCGATATGTATGAACATAAAACTTATGGCATATGGAATTTGATGATTCAAAAGAAGATTGATAAGGATTCACGAATCTATTTCGGTATTGATAATCTCTTTAATCATCGTGATGATGATCGGGCTTTATCGGCTCGAGTATATCGTATCGGATTAAATATGAAATTCGGTTTCGGTTCAGGTGAAAGTAAAACGAAACTTACGAAGGAGCAGTTTGAATCGTTACCTCCGGTTATGCTGCAGGATTTTATTACGCGTCCTTTCGATACAGACAGAAAACGAGGTATGGAACTTGTAGGTGATTATCGTGTACGTAATGACAGTCATCTTGGATCTGATCGTCCTGCTACGCGGGTGACTGCTACAAGTTACGTATCCGACGAGGCCGCAAAGAATCTGGCGGACCGCAAGGAACATGGCTTGAATCAACGTATACGTGTCGGTGTCGATGCTCGTATTAACGATAATACGAATGTACGTGTTGTGGGTAGTGCTTCTGGCCAAGCTGGTGTAGATAGCAGTCATGAAACAGAAGGCTCTAAAGGTTTTAATCATCAACGTCTCGAAGAACTAGATGTAACACATCACGGTTCTAAATGGGATCATAGTGTTGGTCGTATTACTGAATCTATGGGGGTTACAGGTTATTGGTTTAATAAAGAATATGACGGCCTTCGTAGTGTTTGGACGAATAAGAATACTCAAGTCCGTATCGGTGTGGGGACCTTTAAACATAGTACGGGAATTAGCGACAGTGCTTATACTCATGCTATTTATACGCATTTTAAACGGGTTCCAACGGTAGAGGAATTCTTAGGTGTTACTATGGATTCGGACGGTGCCAATAAGGAACTCATCGTACCAAACGCAGGGAATACTATTAATTTCTACCAGCAATTAAAAGCCTTGCGCGATAAGGAAGGCACCTTAGATGCGGAGGTAGGTACATTAAAGAAGAAAATCGATGATATGACTTCCGATATCTGGTCTAAAGAATTTATTGACGGCATGTCCGCGGATCAACTGGCTCCATTAAAAGCGGAGCTGGCAAAGTTGGAAGCATCTTTGCCGGATGTGGAAGCTCGTGTGGCGAAAGAACGGGAACCGTTGCGAGCTGCGCAGTTTGATGTGTTGCGCCGGATGCAGGAAATCGCGGTGAAAGCTTATGGTGCAGATGCGGCTAAACAGACTGTATCGATTAAGATGCCGGATGTGTCGGTAACGTATTTTTATAAATCACGATACTATGATGAAGATGATGAACAATGGTATGAAGATGAACGTACTTTCACTCAGAAAATCGCACCGGGAACGATTGGGCTTGATAAGAAAAACTCATTGTTTGAAATGAAGTTGAGTGATACCTCTGTTCTTGCTAATGGCGGAAAACCGTTTATTTCAAATTGGTACAATCAGAATAAGGCGGCTATCGTAGAGGCGTATCGTGCCAAGGCGAAAGATATAGCAACCTATAGTTTCGGTAATAATCCATATACGATGAAATTTGAAGATAATGCCTTTGACGGGCTGGACGAGTCTATTTATAAGGCAAATGTCGTTGATATTAACGACTCCGGCACGTCCGGTCTTATTAACGTAAAAGGAAGTGCCTATTATCCTTCTATGATAGCTTCGTACTTTAATAGCTTGGCTCGAATGCTTGAAAAAGCGGACGGCAACAGTCGTTTGCCGAGAGAGGCGTTAGGAAAATATACAGGTGCTGTTATTCCTTCAATAGGTGTCGTATTGGAGCGGGATACAATTCCACCAATTGAAAAGGCTGCCTATGTTCAAGTTAAACATATGGTAACACCCCGACTTGGCTTAGCTGCATGGTACTTGCGCTCCTTTGGCGGTAGTGACTATCGCTTCTATACGGCGAATGGTAATGCTACAGAAGCGCATGAATTCAACAATATGGCTAATATTTTCGGTGTTGGAGCTAAGTATCAATTAAATCATAATGTAAGTATTTCCTTCGACTATGGACAAAACCGTAGTGACTTTGGTCGCTTCATGAATGGCAATACTCATTATGAACATAAGGCTGGATCTGCTCAATTCGATATCAAGGGTCGTGATATAGGTGGTGTACCTCATTTCTGGGCATTGCGCTTTGATGTTGGCCGCGTTGATATGAATAAACCTGGCTCTTGGAATGCCTATGTGGACTATAAATACTTTGCTCATGGCTCCTTCTTCGGCGGCAATGGCACAGAGGCTGTACCTGACCGTTACTTGGATGGTATTAAGAGCTTTACCTTTGGTGGTGGCTATGTGCCAACTAAAGATCTTCTTTTACAAGCATTCTATACATTTGATGCTAAAGGGATTAATAAACGAGATACCTTATATGGATCTGAAAACTTTAAACTTGGGAATTATACTCGTTTCCAAATGACGTATAAATTCTAAAAATTATGTCCGATTTGTCCGAAACGTATATTTTTGGTCTATTCGGAGTAGATATGCAAGATACACTTTGCTAACATTAAAATGTGAATGATATTCAATGTCATTATATGTTAGTGAAGTGTATCTTTTTATGTTTGTGTGTAAGATACAAGATATATGTTTAGTTATAAGTTTAGGAGGGCACAATGAACCGGTGGGGACATACAAAGCGTACCATAATCCTGTCTAGTGCAGTTGCCTTGTGGCTTAGCGCGCCTCTAGTGGTTTGGGCAGATAATGCGACTGTCACTACAGATGTTGTTCATGTGAAAGGCACATGGGCAGAAGAAGAAGCAAAATTGAACTCACAGCAAGTGCAAATCATTACCAAGAAAGAGATTGAAAAGAAACAGGCGAAGTCCGTCGAAGATATTATTTTTACACAAACAGGTGTATCTAGAACAGTTGATGCTATGGGACGTGTTGGCGTGTCCATTCGCGGTGCAGAAGCGCGTCACACTCTCATCCTCGTAGATGGTCAACCAGTGCTAGGTGATTTTGATAAGTACTCTGGTGCGGCAGATGAAGTACAACGTTTGGGCACAGAGAATGTAGAGAGAATTGAAGTTATTCAAGGTGCGGCTAGTGCTAAATACGGATCCGATGCAGTAGGTGGTGTAGTTAATATCATCACTAAAAAAGCACAAAAGAAACCATCCGTACAATTTAATGCTGAAGGCATGCGTCGTAAGAGCGATGGCGATGTGTTTCCGTTCCAAAACTTCTTCATTCGTGCCGATTCTGGTCAAATGGGCAAATTAAAGGTTGGTTTATCAGGTAGTAAACGAGATCTTATGCCTGTTCTAGCATCTGTTAAACGTCGTGCCTCTGGGATGGCCTTTGATTATGCAAAACATAACTTCAAGCCAAATGTACTTCGTTACTATGGTGATGCGGCAGATATCGGTCTTGTAGCGACCTACGAGGCAAATGATAAAAACAAGGTGGAATTGCGACTTAATCGGTACACAGAAGATCTTGTGCGCGATGTTAAGCATTCCGACTCCGACTTAGAGCCACAACAACACTTCAAACGTACCGCAGATCGTAATACAGCTAACTTGCAATGGTCCTCTAGAGCTGGAAAGAGCGACTGGACGGTAGAAACTAATTACTCTCGTATTAAAGAAAATGACGTAGCCCTCATTAACTATACAGGTCGTTCCGCTTATGAAGGCTCTAATGAGTTGCGTTATATCGATAACATCGATCATCGTCAATTAGATATTCGAGTCAATGCAAATACGCAAGTCAATAAAAATCATTTGCTAAGCTATGGTGTTAGCTATGCTCGTGAAGAAGGCTCTGGTAGTCGCTTAAAGAGCTCTCCTAATACAAGTACGATGTACATCGATCCTTGGGATTACGATAAAAGCTTGTTAGTAGACCGCCTTGATCGTCTCGTGCGACGTAAAGGCGATAACAGTATTAAAGTTTACTCTCACATCCATGATTATAAATTCATTAATTCCGGTGGCGGCATGCCGCAATGGGATATGGATTATGAATATTATGGTGCAGCGAATGATGCGCAAAAACCGGGGATTACATATGATGATTATGTGAATTATGGTTTATCTGAAAGCAGACTCAGTGAATGGTCAAGCACATCGCCGAATAATCAGCCAGTAACGGATGAATTCAAGAAGCGATATTATGCTTTGGAAAATCGGTTGAAATCGGAAAATCCTGAAATGGCGGCGCATCGTGCAAATATCGTAGGCGACTATTTTAAATATGGTGAGTCTAACGATCCAGAAATGCGTAAGAAAGCGCCTAAGCTAAATGGTAAGGCTTTCTTGGAAGAGTACCGTAATCGCGACCAACGCTTGACTACTGGTAGTGGTACGATTCGTAAAATAAACGCTTATATTTCTGATACATGGCAAGTCAATAAGAATTTAACATTGTCTCCAATTGTGCGTTTTGATAATAGTAGCTTGTTTGGTTCTAACGTATCTGCATCCTTGGGGATGACATATAACGTTAAGGGTAATACACATCGCAGATTTAAAGCCAATGTAGGTACTGGTTATACAGAACCTGGTATGGGCGAATTGTGGTATAACTGGGAAATGTATGCTTCTAACCCTGTAGGGATTGGGGTAGCAAAACTCGGTTGGTATTGGGCTGGCAATCCTAATTTGAAACCAGAAAAATCAGTCAATTTCGACATGAGCTTGGAAGGTGAAAATAAAAATACATATGCACGCGTAGGTGTATTCCATAACCGTATTAAGAACTATATGTCTGTATACTTCACTGGTGATTTTATGGACTTCGCACCATATCTCAAAGGTGATGCGAAATACCAACGTGCACCAGATATGATTTATAGCTTTAAAAATATTGGTAAAGCTGAAATTACAGGGTTGCAAGCGGAAGTACAACAAAAATTCGGCAAATATTGGTCTGGTAAATTAGGTTATACATATTTACACGCCATCAACAAAAGCGATCCATCCATGCCACGTCAATTATTGGATAAACCAATGCACAAAGTTGATATTGGCATTACTTATGATAACCCTAAATCCGGTTGGAATGGCTCCATCTGGGGTGATTACTATATCAATATGCTTGATAGTAATACTCTTAATAATGGTGGTAACTACTGGCCAGATATCTTGTCTGGTGATGCAGGCGTTTATAAGAAACAAATGTATGAAAAGAAAACATTTGGCATTTGGAATGTAATGATTCAAAAACGTTTCAATAAAAATGCCATGATGTATTTCGGTATCAACAATATCTTTAACCATCGCGATGATGACCGTGCTACACAAGAACGCGTATACCGCATGGGTGTTAACCTTAAATTTGGTGGTGGCGATGGTAGTAAAACTACGGCCATCGGCAAAACTAAGAATGGTGCAAACGTTAATGCTACAGGTGCTAATATAGCTAATGGTGAAGTGGTAAATTCTGAATCTGGTGTACAAAACGTAGCTGATGTAGTTCGTTTAACTGACTTTATTCGTTCTGATTTTGATACTACTAAAGAACGTGGTATTACAATGGTTGGCGACTATAGAGCGCGTTGGATGGCACATGATGGTTCTAATAGACCGCAATCTCCATTTAGAGCAAACTCTGCCATCGGTTCTGCAAAAGCCAATATGTACGATGCTAATCGTCATAGTTTTGAACAACGCTTACGCCTTGGCTTTGATGCTCGACTCAATGAGTTCACTAACCTCAAAGTTATCGGTAGCATGAGTGGCATGAGTGGAGTAGATACAAGCTGGACAAAATCTGATTCCAAAGGTCTCAACCATCAACGACTCGATACAGTTGATCTTACAAGACGCGTTAAGAAATGGGACGTATCCGTAGGGCGTTTAACTGAGCCTATGGGCGTTAGTGGCTACTGGTTTGGTCAATCATATGATGGCGTTCGTGCTGTTTGGAATGGCCATGATTCTCAAGTTCGTATTGGTGTTGGTACTTTCAAACATAGTACAGGTATCACTGATTCTGCATATACACATGCAGTGCATAAAGTTATCTTTAGACCACCAACAGCAGCTGAATTGATTGGTATCAATCGTGATGATTATCCATATGATATCAACAGTGCTACAAAATCTGGTTCAGATGGTGAAAGAAAAGATTCTGATGCTCCGGCAGCACCAGATAGTCCTAATGGCATTTATGATTCTACTTATAAAGGCAAAACTAATAGCCTTTATTTCTATCAACAGCTTAAAGATTTGCAAGATGAATATGAAGCTTATAAATCTACATTAAACCTAAATTGGAGTAATCCAAACCTCGATCAAGAAGTTGAAAAGGCTAATGCTAAGTTGGCAGAAATACAGCAAAAACAAGCTCAAGTTATGAGTCGTTTACAAGATATTCTTACAAAAGCGTATCCTACTGAGATGGCAACTGCTAAATTCTCATTTGATATGCCATCTGGTGCAGAGGCAATGTATGAGATTACCAATAAGCAAACTGGTGAAAAATTCTATAAAACTACACCACTCTCTTATAATGTAGAATCTTCATTAACTCCTAAATCCTTGAAAGAAAGAGCTAAGGTTCTCAATATTACAGCTGATAATAAGGATGTTTTATTAAATCCTAAATCCTATATTGATAATAATAGTGAAGCTATTACTAAGGCTGTAGATGCTGTTGCTAAGTATAATGTACAGGATGGCTGGGCGAATACAAAAGGTTCTGGTGTTGGTGAGGTCCTTGTTAAACAAGCTGATGGTTCATATAAGTCGGATTCTTCCCATTATAATGATTCATCAGATAATTATGAAGTAACTAAGTATTTAGGTGTTAAAACAAAAGAATATGATTTTAATGCTGGTGGTTATGCAATTAATAACATTAATACTACTGATGCCATTTATAAGAAAAATTTTACTCTTACTTATAGAGAACGTGGGGAAGGGGATGCAAATTATGGTTGGGATATGCCGCATGGTATGTTCTCATATTTGTATAATCTTGAAAATGTTGTACATGATGCAGAGTCTGAAAATAAATTACCACGCGAAGCAATCGGTAAGGTCATTGGCAACTTGATTAGAACAGAAGGTGTAGTTCTTGAAAAAGATACTGTACCAGCCATCGATAAGGCCGCATTTATTCAATACAAGAAACAAATTGGTGCTCGTCTTGGTTTACAAGCTTGGTACTTACGTTCCTTTGGCGGTAAAACACATACATATTTAAATGCTAATGGAAACAGTAATGATGAATACAGCTTCTCCAATGTAGCTCATGTATTTGGTATCGGTGCTAAGTATCAACTTGGTGCTAATGCAGCTGTTACGGTTGATTATGGTCAAAACCGTTCTAACCTAGGACGTTACCTCAATGGTAATACCATATATCAACATGAACGTGGCACAGCAGACTTTACTCTAAAAGGTCACCAAATGGGCGGCACACCACACTTCTGGATGGCTCGTCTAGATATTGGGCGTGCTGATCTAGATGTTCCGAAATCTTGGAATGCGTTCATCGATTACAAATACTTTGAACATGGTTCCTTCTTCGGTGGCAATGGTACGGGCGCAGTACCTGATCGTTATTTAGATGGTGTTCGTAGCTTTACATTTGGTGCCGGTTATGTACCGCGTAAGGACTTGCTTCTTGAAGCATTCTATACATTTGATGCGAAGGGCACTAATAAACGAGATACTTTATATGGTAGTGAAAGCTTTAAGTTAGGCGATTATACACGAATTCAAGGGACCTATAGGTTCTAATGCTCAGTCTGTAAACAGGCAGAAAGGTTACAAATATGGAAAATTTAAATTATGTCATTCACTTATTTCATAGTGGTGGGTATGTAATGTATCCATTGTTACTCTTGTCTTTCATGGTTATCGCTATAGCTGCAGAACGTGCTTTCTTCTATCGTAAGTATGCAGGCAAAACATTTGTTGTAACTCATGCAGTAAATGAATTTGCAAAACTACAACGTTGGGATGAAATCGATAAAGTCATTAAAGAGAACCCTTCTATTGCAAGTCGTATTGCGGAAGCAGGTTTAAAAAATGATTCTAGCGAAGAAGCAATGAAGACAGCCTTTGCTGATCAAATGGGGGTTGATGCAGTTGGCTTCCGAAAATATATGGACTACTTAAGTGCAACAGTTACAATCTCTCCATTATTGGGATTGCTTGGTACGGTAACAGGTATGATAGGTTCTTTCAGTATCCTTGACTCCGGTGCCGGTGCATCTGCCATTACTGGTGGTGTAGGTGAGGCTCTTATCGCTACAGCATCTGGTTTATGTGTAGCCATAATGGCATTTATCGTATACACAATCTTTAGTCATCGTTTGGATTCCATTATTAACCAAATTGAAAATATGTGTGTAAATATTGTTACAGCTAAACGAGAAGGGTGGAAATAGTTATGAACTTGCAAAGCTTTCGTATGAAAACTAAGCCGGAATTCATGATTATTCCAATGATTGATATCATTTTCTTCTTGTTGGTATTCTTCATGATGAACAGCTTGCAAACAGTGGCTCAAAAAGCCTTGTCTGTACAATTACCACAGGCTACTAGTGCTTCTGCACCGGCTCAATTACCAGTGGTTCTAACATTAGATGCAGAGGGTCATATTACGATTGATAACAAGCCAATGAGCATTGACGATGCTGAGGTAATGGTAAAACAACGTATCCAAGAAAACCCTAATGCTAGTGTTATCTTACAAGCTGATAAACGAGCGGCTCATGGTCAAGTAGTAGCAATCATGGACATGTTAAAACAATCTGGCGTTAAACGCTTAGCTATTGCAGCTGAACAGAAAGGATAACTATGGGACTAGGCATATCATGGAAAAAAGCAGCCATTATATCCGCCATAGTTCATCTCATTGCTCTCTTTGTTGCCGTAATCTTTTTCGTAGTAGTTCCAGCAATTCAAGATATGGAAACGTATGAGATCGACCTCACACAAAGTGTACTCGATGATGGCGGCAGCGGTCATGCTGGTGGAGGTGGCGGGAACAGGTCTGACCTATTCCCAAAACCGTTGTCAGCAGATGAAGTGGCGGCAAGAACAAAGGCTGTTGTAGCGAATATAGATCCATCTACTGTAACAGATATTCCTGATGCAGTAGATGTACCCCAAAAAGGGGGCGAACATAAAGGTAATACCTCTGGTGATAATTCTGCAGGTGGTTCCGGCCCTGGTACAGGTGGCGGCTCTGGCGGTGGTAACGGTACAGGTGTTGGCACTGGTAATGGCGATGGTCAAGGTCAGGGGAATGGTAACGGTGACGGCCCTGGTAAAGGTGATGGTCATGGTACGGTGAAAGCTGCCTTTGATACGGAAGGATTCCGTGTAAGAGTGCAAAATAATGCACAAATGCCTTCAATGGCTTTAAAAAGAAAGTTACAAGGTGATGTAACTGTACAAGTTACATTAGATACAAATGGCAACCTTATTGGTCAAAGTATTGTATCGTCTACCAATGAAATCTTTAATGATGCGGCTATGTCTGCAGTGGTAGCGGCAACACCATATCAAAATCTAACTGGTGAAGATATAGATATCAATGTACCAGTTGAGTTTAGAGGTCATGAATCATCTGATGATGAAGATGAATAGAAGTATCTATGTAATAGACCTATCTATGAATTAAAGGAGATAATTATGAAATCCATTATTTTATATTCATCCCTCACGGGAAATACTAAAAGCGTAGCAGAAGCAATGGCTTCCGTCATGCCTGAAGGTACGCCTTGCGTTCCTGTAAAAGAGGCGCCTGAGAATTTAGCTGATTATGACACTGTGTTCGTAGGTTTTTGGGTAGATCGCGGTACAGCGAATAAAGAGGCTGCCAAATTGATTGAAACCTTGAAAAATCCTAATATCGTATTCTTTGCTACCTTAGGTATGTATGCAGATTCCGATCATGCTCGTGAAAGTATCGAAAAAGCATCAGAGTTATTACAAAACAAGGAATCCCTTGTAGATGGCTTCGTATGCCAAGGTAAAATCGATCCTAAAGTCATCGAAATGATGTATAAAATGTTCCCACCTGGATCGGCTCATGGTCAAAGTCCTGAACGCGATGCATTACATAAAGCGGCTGAGACACATCCAGATGAACAAGACTTTGCAAATGCAAAAGAATTTACAAAATCTGTACTTGCAAAGTTGCAAGCCTAAACTGAAAGGGGATTGGAGTATGAGTTTAGCAAGTTTCTTTGAATCCATTCCGGAGAAACAACGCAATCTACAATTAGGTTTAGAATGCGATAATCCGATGAGTGGTGCATTCCCTCATAAACGGGTTGTTCATGCAGGGCTAAATGGTACCTTAGTTTCTCCAAAGGAAACACAAGCCGTTTGGGATACCTTAATGAATGGCACACCTAAAAAGGGTGAAATGCAATGCGCCTATATTCACATTCCATTTTGTAAGACAAAATGCACATATTGTGGCTTCTTCCAAAATGGTACGAGTCAAAGCGTAGAGGACCAATATATTGATGGACTCATTAGTGAATTAAAGATGGCTAGTGAACGTCCAAGATTGAAAAATGGATTAATCCATGCCGTATTTATCGGTGGTGGTACGCCAACATCGTTGTCTCCAACGAATTCTGAAAGATTGCTTAAGGCGATCAAAGAGTATTTGCCACTGTCTAACGATTATGAGCTTACCTTAGAAGGCCGTATTCACGATTTGATTCCTGAAAATCTCGATGTGTGGATGGCAAACGGCGTAAACCGCATGTCTATTGGTGTACAATCTTTCAACACAGAAGTACGTCAAATGGTAGGTCGTTTAGATACGAAAGAAACCGTGTTAGAACGTTTAGCTGCGCTAAAAGCGTATGGACAATGTTCTGTTGTTATCGACTTGATCTATGGCTTGCCTGGTCAAACTATGGAAGTTTGGGAACAAGACTTAGCTGATTTAGTAAGTTCTGGCGTAGATGGTGCTGACCTTTATCAATTGAACGTATTTGATGGCAGTGATCTTAATAAAGACATTGCAAAGGGTAAGGTGCCAGCGGCAGCGACAACTTCTATGCAAGGGGATATGTTCGAATTCGGTCGTAAGTACCTTGATGAACGTTCCTATCGTCGATTGAGTGCGGCTCACTGGAGTGCAAACAACCGTGAACGTAGCTTGTATAACATTTTAGCTAAAGCGGGCGTACCGATGTTCCCATTCGGTAGCGGTGCCGGTGGTAATGTCGATGGGTATGGCATGATGCTTCATCGTGCATTAAAGCCGTACGAAGATATGGTTAGCCGCGGTGAAAAACCATTCATGGCTCTTATGAAACAAAGTGAGTTACAACCCGTTGTAAATCAAGTGGTAAGCCAACTTGAACAAGGGTTCCTCAATATTATGAGTTTGGTAACACTAGATCCAAGACTAGAAGAATTAAACTGGCTCTATAAATTATGGGAAGAACGTGGTCTTGTAGCTTACAATGGGTTACTTTATAAATTGACTGCAGCTGGTGAATTTTGGACTGTAAACCTTACACAAAGTACCTTGGAAGCTGTGGAGTATATCATGACTGGTAAAAACTCCTTCGCTATGGAAGCGGTGGCCGCCCAAGATACTAAAACAACATCTAAAGATAATCCAAATCAAGAGGTACGTGGTATTGATCAAGGTAAAGCTAATATTTCCGTACCAACAGATGAAGATTCTGAAGCACAACGCAAGGAAGCCCTTATTGCTAAGGCAAAAGCTGAAATTGCGAAAAGCGGTGCCTCTGGTGAGTCAGCAAATCGAATGGTACAAGCTATGTACAATTTGAGTGCTGATGAAATTGAATATATGATGGAACGTATGATGTCTTAACCTGTTATATTACACCTTATATCTAACAACCTTTCTCACACACAACATATACTAAATAAGACAAACTACGTGACATACAGTACAATGCAGTACAAAGTAGCCCCAGACAATAGTCTGGGGTTTACTTTTTATACAGCGAATTGTATTCTGTAATTATAGGAATTCATATAATATTTAATCTATAAATATTACTTTACATAGAATGTGTCTACTATAATCAGATAAAAGTAATCATAGTTATAGTTATAGTTATTGTTATTATTATTGCTATAGTTTTATTGATTGTAATGGTGATAGTTAAAGGGGTAAGAGATTAGTATGAGTACATTTCCTCAAAAACATATAGATATTGTTGGCATAGGTGCCAGTACATTAGATCGATTTATCGTCGTCGATCATTATCCTACAGGCCGTGAGGTACAACAAGTCGTATCGTCTACTACAGATGGTGGTGGGCCAGTGGCTACAGCACTAGCGGTGGCAGGAAAATATGGTGCTCGTACCGCTATGATTGATAGCATTGGTGATGATATGGTAGGTCGTCATATATTAGATGATTTTGAAAAATACAATGTTAATACAGAGGCAATTCAAGTTGAACGCGGTGCTAACAGTGGTGTGGCAACGATCCTCGTAAAACAGAGTACTGGTGAGCGTGCTGTATTTTTTGAACGGTCTACTGCAACTGAGCCTGAGTTTTTAGATACTCATAAGCAGCTGATAGGATCTGCCTATATTCTGCATATCAATGGTCGACATCGCAAACTCATGCGCTCTGCTATGGCCGTTGCAAAAGAGGTAGGCACTAT